>ENA-OQDE01000034-OQDE01000034.1-human-gut-metagenome-genome-assembly--contig:-NODE-34-length-74526-cov-4.876262_pt1 | contig 74526 bp, 80 predicted proteins | sample MGYA00242768_ERZ504595 | MGnify/ENA primary metagenome ERZ504595 (study PRJEB26092, sample SAMD00036307) | human gut metagenome | host: Homo sapiens | study: EMG produced TPA metagenomics assembly of...
GAAAAACCCTTTTGATTTCAAGTTAAGTGAAGTCCTAGAAAATGATACCAAAGAGAAAGTCGCATTGACAGAGGAACAGGAACAAGCCCTACTCTCATTCATCAAGACGGACAATGTGTATCACAAGTATTATGATGATGTGCTGATACTGTTAAAGACAGGACTTCGTATCTCGGAACTGTGCGGACTGACAATCATGGACGTTGATTTTATCCATGAGGTTGTGGTTATCGACCACCAGTTACTAAAGAGCAAGGAACAGGGTTATTATATTGAAACGCCTAAGACAAAAAGCGGAACAAGGCAAGTGCCATTAAGCAGAGAAACGATACAAGCATTTCAACGGGTTATGAAGAAACGCCCAAAGGCAAAACCATTTGTGATAGACGGACGGGGCAACTTTCTATTTGTCAATCATAAAGGCAAGCCCAAAGTTGCCATTGATTACAATATGCTTTTTGTCCGTATGGTAAAGAAATACAACAAGCACCACAAAGACAATCCCTTGCCACATATCACACCGCATACACTACGCCATACATTCTGCACAAGGCTGGCAAGCAAGAACATGAACCCGAAAGATTTACAGTATATCATGGGGCATTCAAATATCAGTATCACAATGAACTGGTATGCTCATGCGTCCATAGATACCGCAAAATCAGAGGTTCAGCGTCTAATCGCATAAGAAGTATTTACCACGATTTTAACCACGCTTGATAGCGAAAATATAAGAAGATAGACCTAGATATGTGAGGTTTACCACAAAAGAAAAATGCCCGTAGAGCCGATAAAATAAGGCTTTGCGGACATTTAAGAAGATATAAAAGATAGTCAAAAAGACATATATAATTTATAAAAAAGAACAAGGTTGATTTGAAGGTGTAAATAATCAGATTCGAAGTATTATGCAGAAAAAATGCATAGCATTGAGGGAGCCTTGCGTATGTCAGATGAAATCAATGCCCAGTTCGGATTTGAAAGAGTATTCGGTAAGACTAACGGCAATGCAGATGCTGATACAAAAATTACAGAATTTGGCATTTCTTTTAATAGTGACGGAACTACAACATTCTATGCAGAGTTAGAAAAATCATCAGCCAGTCAGAAAGAATATCTTGAAAAAATTCAGGAAAAGAAAGCTGCTGAGAAGAAAGAGATAAAGAAAAAGGAACAATCCAAGCAAATCGAAGTAAGAAAAACTACGGTTCAGGCAAATTCAAAAGAAGAACTTTTGGATAAGATCAAAAATATTGACTGGGATTCTATCAAACCGGAGGAGAATAAAATCGGCGGAAGATTTAATTTTTTAGTTTAGTGGATTCAGATGAAAATAGAATCAATTTCATAAAATCTTACATACACACTTGACAATATTCCGCCGAAGTGCGGTGTCGGTGAAGGTATCCGTACATGTGGTGTGCCAAGAGAGGAGCTTTTTGTCGTATCAAAGATTGCCGCAGAGCATAAGACCTATGAGTCGGCGGCTAAGAGCATTGATGAAACTTTGGAGAAAATGGGACTGGATTATCTGGATATGATGATCATTCATTCGCCACAGCCATGGTAGAAGTAAACCAGAGCGAAGACCATTATGTAGAAGGAAACAGAGCGGCATGCCGTCTTTGTTTTGTATATTGGAGCTCTTCTTCTTTTTTTACGTTTCTCCCTTTTATACCGATACATCAATAGAATTACGAACGAGTCTGTTACCATTTTGGACAAGTGTAGCTTCCACAGATTCTCTTGTGACATTATCAAGAATGCTTGCATCAAATGCTTGTCCGGGCTTCCAATTTGGATTGGCTGATTTTACGGCTGCGTACATAGCAGCTCTGTACTGTCCTTCATATTGTTCTAAAGTCCATGTACCACTTAAACGCTTATCTTTGCTGACACTTAACTGATAATCTTTGAAAATATCGGAACGTTTCGTTGTGTCACCATTTGAAAGACCTTTTTCCTGAATAAATTCCCGCTTCACATTATCAAACATTTTTTGACGATGATCTTCGGATACATTTGTAAGTTTCTGCATGATGTACCCTTACCAGTCACATCCATACCTGCAACACCATTTGCATTCAATAAATCTCCGTCCGAATCAAACTGCTTCATCAGATTTTTAATAATCGTATCCCTTCCACCGAATATTTCATATATCATCTTTTCTTCCGGAGACATCATGGATTCATTTTCAATTACTCCAGATAACCAGCCTTTTTCTTTCAATGCCTTATACTGTTTACTATTTGTATTGATACTATTATAGGTATTACCTAAACCGTTAATATTCATTGACATATAAAAGCCTCCCTGCAAATAAATTCAAAATCCGTTTAGAATCAGTACTATATAATATATCATCGCAAATTCCAGAAAATTAATAACACAGTATATAATATAAAATGCTTTTCCCGATATAATTAGGTAAGATTTATGATTGGAAATGAGGAAAGCATGAACATATGACTTTATAGAATGTGCGTATAATCATAAAAAATATGGTTATAATACTTGCGTATAATCAAAAAACAATTTACAATATGCGTATAATCATAAAATATAGAACAAATATATATGCGCATAATCTGGAGGAGCTATGATATTAAAAAGAAAAATATATAAAAAACTACTGGAATGGAAAAAGGAGTGTCAGGGGAAAAAAGCTTTACTGATAGAAGGCGCCAGACGTATTGGAAAGTCTACCATCTGCGAAGAATTTGGAAAAAGCGAATACAAAAGTTTTCTTCTTATTGACTTTGCTAAAAAAGATAAGGAAGTTGAGGGGTATTTTGAGAAATATCTGAATGATCTGGATACATTTTTTATGTTATTACAGACACATTTTGGAACAAAACTGACAGAGAGAAACTCTCTTATTATTTTTGATGAGGTGCAGATGTTTCCACAGGCAAGAGCAGCGATAAAATATTTAGTGGCAGATGGAAGATATGATTATATCGAAACTGGTTCATTGATATCTATCAGAGAAAATGTAAAGAACATCGTCATACCGTCAGAAGAAAGACATATCAATATGTATCCATTGGATTTTGAAGAATTTGCAATAGCATTAGAAGAAGATTTGCTGGTTGAATATATAAAAAAATGTTTTGAAAAAAGAGAACCTTTGGAAAGAAGTATGCATAATCAGGCAATGCTTTTGTTTCATCAGTATATGCTTGTTGGTGGAATGCCTATGCCTGTAGTAACATTTATTGAAAGCAAAAAAGATTTTACAGAAGCGGATAGAGAAAAAAGGGACATTCTTAAATTGTATCGGGAAGATATTATGAAAATAGATGCAAAGTATCGAAGTAAGGTACTTGCAATTTATGACCAGATTCCGGGATTTCTTTCACAGCATGAAAAAAGAGTTGTATTCAAAAAGCTGCAGGATGGTAGTTACGCAGACCAGTACGAAGAAACTTTTTTCTGGCTGTCGGATTCTATGATATCCAATGAGTGCTTTTTGTGTAATGATCCGAATGTTGGCTTATCATTAAATGAGACAAGAAGCTATGTAAAGTGTTATATGGGTGATACCGGACTTTTGGTAAGCCATGCATTTGATGAAAATGAATTACTTGAAGATGAAGTATATAAACAGATATTGGCAGGCAAATTACAGATTAATGAAGGAATGCTTTATGAAAATGCAATAGCTCAGATGCTGGTGGCAAATGGACATAAATTATATTTTTATACACACTATAATGAAAATAAGCATCGAAATGATATGGAAATAGATTTTATCATTTCCAATAACAGCAGATTAAAATATAAGATGTTTCCGATTGAAGTGAAGTCAGGAAAGCAATACAAAACGACCTCATTAAATAATTTCAGAGAAAAATACAAGGAGCGCATAGGGGAAAGTTATATTATTCATCCAAGAAATTTAATTGTAAAAGATGGAATTATATGCATTCCCCCATATATGACGATGAATATATAAAAATCTGACATACACACCAAGTTTTGGAGAGGATGGCATTATCAGTAAAAGATTCCAGAATGGCAAGGAACTGGAATTCGCAGGCTCGAAAGATTTCTGGAAAAAATTTTTAAATGAATCATAATAATTTACGGATCTTTGACGGCGGCATCCCAAACCGTTTTTTAAACAGCTTGCTGAAATGATAGACATCATCATAGCCGACTTCGGCTGCAACTTCCTGGATGCTGCCGTCAAAGCCGTTTTCCAACAATTCTTTTGCTTTTTCAAGGCGGATATTGATCAGGTGGCGGATCGGTGTATCGCCTGTCTCACTTTTAAAAATACGTGAGATATAAAAAGGACTTAAGTACATATTTTCTGCAATCTGATCTAAAGAAATCTTTTCACTGTAATGATCCTCAAAATAATTTACGATCTGGTCAACTACATATTTTTTGCTGGTAGATTCAAAAGAGCAGCCGGTATTGATTTTTACCGGTTCACTCTGTTCCCGCAGCAGCAGGATCAGCATCTGCATCAGATAACTTTTCAACATGATATAACGTCCGCTGCGGCAGACGTCATTTTCTACGCTCATGGCTGTGCAGATCTTAAACAGCTTCTGGCGCAGTTCGCCGGAGGTATGTAAAATAGGAGACTGTGTGGCTGGATCGGATGTCAGATCTTTTAAATGCAGCGGCAGATAATTTTCCGGGAAATCCCCAAAACGGACGTCACATAATCCAACAAAAAATTCCGTAGCCGGATTGGAAGGGTCTGTGCAGAGTGCCTGATGCTTCTGCCCCGGATTTAAAATAATGATATCGCCCTCGGAGATATCATACAAGGAGCCATTGATCCGGTATCTTCCGTGACCGGACAAAATAAAAGCCATCTCGATGAAATCATGGCTGTGATAGAGTTCCTCGTCTTTCAGACGGGTGCCTTTCCAGGTAAATAGAAAAGTTGGATTCAGTTGGTCAAGCAGTTGTTCCCGGTTGTCACAGCACATAGTAAGGTCTCCATTTCTTCATTTATCGCCGATAAAACTTATTGTCTATATTTAAAATACAATGCGATGTGGATCATAAAAAGTGTGTCAAAATGTGAAATATGGGAATTTGCGCGAAGCTGGAGATCTTTTTGTGACTTGGGAGAAAATTAGAAAATCTTAGTATGCCTGTAAATACACAGTGTTGTGCTGCCACGGATGGCAGCGCAAGTCTTAACGTGCCATGGAGGGCACGTTTAAGACGTACACGTCACTTTGAAAGAGCATAAAGCAGGCATACTTAGTTTTTCTTATTTTCGGACAATGGAACAAAATGAAAACCAGCTTCGCGCAAATTTCCAGTTTCAAAGTCTAAATACACTTTTTTATCCACATCACAGTATAACATATTCCCCATCAGAAACCATCCCCTCCGTTGCAAAAAATAACATGAACGGTGCAAGATAGTACATTCCTTTTTACCCCAGAAGTACTATACTGAAAATCCGAAAGAAAAACAAAAAGGGAGTAGGAGGGTTATTATGACACCAATGAAATGGTTCTTTTCATTTCTGAAAAAGTACCGGGGACTGATGATAATTGGTATTTTACTGACCACAGCGGTATCTGTGTTATCGGTGGTCAATCCGTACATATCCGGGCAGATCGTGGATCAGGTCATAAGCGGGGGCAGATATGATAAGCTGATGCCGTTTATCGGCTGTCTGATCGGCGTTACGGTCGTGATGGGGATCTTACGTTTTCTGTTTCAGGTAGCATTTGAGACAGCGTCGCAGGGTGTTTTGTACGATATGAGGGATAAGGTTTACCGAAAACTTTTGGAAGAGGATTTTGCATTTTATAACAAGAAGCGTACCGGGGATCTGATGAGCCGGCAGACCGGAGATATGGATGCGATCCGTCATTTTGTGGCGTATGTGGTCTACATGGTTTATCAGAGTGTGCTGATGTTTGTGTTTGCGCTGCTTATGATCTTTACCGTCAATACAAAACTGGCACTTGCCATGCTTGTGGTACTGCCGTTTACTGCATTTGCAACTTATCGTCAGACAAAAGAGGTACGTCCGGCATTCAAGCGCAACCGTGACTGTTTTTCTTCACTCAATGCGTTTGTGCAGGAAAATGTCAGTGGAAACCGCGTGGTAAAAGCATTTGCAAAAGAAGATTTTGAGATTGAAAAATTTAATAAGGAAAATGATAAATTCCGTGCGGCACAGATTGATGCGTCAAAGATCTGGATGAAATATGTGCCGGTATTTGAGGTGCTTTCGTATGCACTGACGATCATTCTGATCCTATATGGCGGCTATATGGTCATTCAGGGAGAGATCACGTTAGGACAGCTCGTGACGGTGAACGGCTATCTGTGGATGTTAAACAACCCGCTGCGCCAGGCAGGATGGCTGGTCAACGATATCAGCAACTTACAACTTCCGTGGAGAAAATCTATGCGACCTACAGTGAAGAGCCGCATGTAAAAACACCGGTATCTGGAGTAGTGAAGAAACATCTGAAAGGTGAGATCGAGTTTAAAAATGTATCTTACCGTGCGGATGACGAAGATATTGTCATGGATGTCAATTTTAAGGTAAAACCGGGGCAGACCGTCGGCATCATTGGTTCTACCGGAGCTGGAAAATCAACGATCATGAATCTGCTCTGCCGGTTTTATGATACGACTTCCGGTGAAGTGCTTGTGGATGGTGTGAATGTCCGCGACATGGATCTTTATAACCTGCGTGACAATATCGGCATGGCGATGCAGGATGTGTTCCTTTTTTCGGATACGATCGAAGGAAATATCGCATACGGAAGGCCGAATTGTTCGTTCGAAGAAGTCAAACAGGCTGCGATCATGCGGATGCCAATCATTTTATCCAGGCACTTCCGGATGGATATGATACGATTGTGGGTGAGCGCGGTGTCGGACTTTCCGGCGGACAGAAACAGCGTATCTCCCTTGCGAGGCACTGCTGAAAGATCCGTCGATTCTGATTCTTGACGATACGACATCGGCGGTCGATATGGAGACGGAGAGTTATATCCAGAGCCAGTTGAAGAAATTAGATAACAAGTGCACGATCTTTGTCATTGCGTACCGCATTTCTTCCATTAGAGATGCAGATCTGATCCTTGTCATGGATAACGGACGTATCATTGAACAGGGAACCCATGAGGAATTGGTGGCAGCAGGCGGTTATTATGCGACAGCTTTCCATAACCAGTATGGTGAGATCCCACAGGAAATTTTAAACGGAAAGGGGGAGAAATAAGATGGCAAGAAACAGATATGATATGGATGAGATATTAGAGGACAGTTTTGATGTAAACCAGCTCAAACGTCTTGCAGGTTACATTGCTCCCTACAAAAAGAAGATGGCAGGCGTTATTCTTCTGATGCTTTCTTCCTCGGCACTTACCATGGCGATCCCGATCTTTTTCCAGAATGTGATGGATCACAGCATCCCGGAAAAAGATATGAAATCGATCACATTTTACAGTATTGCGACATTGCTGATCGCACTTTATTCGGGTATTTCCCTGCGGATCAAGATCAAGACCATGAGTGTGATCGGGCAGAATATCGTACATGACATCCGCTATGATATTTTCTGTCATCTGCAGGAACTTCCATTTTCCTATTATGATGACAGACCACATGGAAAAATTCAGGTGCGTGTGGTCAATTATGTGAACAGCCTAAGTGATCTTTTGAGCAATGGTATTGTCAACACATTCACAGATCTGTGCAACCTGATCTTTATCCTGATGTTTATGTTTGCACTCGATGTCCGGCTGACGCTGATCTGTCTGTGCGGATTGCCGGTTCTTGCATTTGTGATTATCTTAATCAAGAAAAAACAGCGCAGGGCATGGCAGATCCAGAGCAACAAACAGTCAAACTTAAATGCGTACATTGCGGAGAGTATCAATGGAATCCGTGTGACGCAGTCTTTTGTAAGGGAAAATGAGAATACCGGAATCTTTAATAACCTAAGTAAAAATTACCGGAAATCCTGGATGCGTGCGGTAATGTTTAACTTTACGATGGGACCGAGCGTGGATATTATTTCGACATTTACGACGGCACTGATCTATGTGCTGGGTGTCCGTTGGATTTTAGCACCGGATATGACACTGACCGTCGGTGTTCTGATCGCATTTACCGCGTACATTGGGCGTTTCTGGGCACCAATCAACACACTTGCCGGATTTTACAATTCTCTTTTGACAGCAATCTCTTATCTTGAGAGGATTTTTGAGACGATCGATGAGCCGGTGGGTGTCAGGGATGAGCCGGATGCAATCTCGATGCCGGAGGTGGCAGGAGAAGTGAAGTTTTCCCATGTGTCCTTTGGTTATGAGCCGGGGCAGAAGATTTTGGAGGATATCAATTTTACGGCAAAACCGGGTGAAACGTATGCGATCGTCGGCCCGACCGGGGCAGGAAAATCCACGATCGTAAATCTCATCAGCCGTTTTTACAATGTGGATTCCGGGAAAATCACGATCGATGGCATTGATATCTCGAAGGTGACACTTCATTCACTGCGCACCCAGATGGGAATCATGATGCAGGACAGCTTTATTTTTGCGGGGACGATCATGGATAATATCCGCTATGGCAACCGCAGTGCGACGGACGAGGAAGTCATCCGTGCCGCAAAAACAGTCTGCGCCCATGATTTTATTATGGAAATGGAAAACGGATATAAGACACAAGTCAATGAGAGAGGAAGCAGGCTATCCGCCGGACAGCGGCAGCTTATTTCCTTTGCAAGGGCACTGCTTGCAGATCCGAAGATCCTGATCTTAGATGAGGCGACTTCGAGCATTGATACCGAGACGGAACTGCTTTTGCAGAAAGGATTGAACGAACTTTTGAAGGGACGGACTTCTTTTATCATTGCACACAGACTTTCTACGATCAAAAATGCAGACTGCATCTTATATGTGGATAAAGGCGATATTTTAGAGCGTGGAAATCATGATGACTGATGGAACAGAAGGGTGAGTATTATAAACTTTATATGTCACAGTATGATTTCTTAAAATGACAGGCAATGCGGTGCCATTTGCCAATCGAAAAACTTAAAGCCAGCGTTTGACACTCGGATCTTATAAATAAAACTGCCGCCTCACGGTGATATGCCCCCCTTTTTCTGAACTTACAGAGAAAAGGGTACATATATTCACCCGGAGACGGCTGTTTTTATGAAAGTTTATTCAGTTTTATGTTCTTTCCGGTATTCTGCCGGGCTTTTTCCAACGTATTTTTTGAACTTGATATGGAAATAATCGACATTCCGGTAACCGACTTTTTCTGCGATCGCATAACTTTTAACTCTGAGGAACAGAGAAGCTCCATCGAGTGTTTGATGCGGACATGGTCGACGTATGAGTTGAAGTTTTCACCCATCTTTTTGCGGAAAATCTTTCCGAGATAGGAGCTGTTGTAACCAAACAGCGGTGCAATATTTTCTAATGTGATATTGCTTGCATAGTTGTGGTTGATGTAGTGCAGAATATCATCCAGCACGCTTTCACGGGAAGAGTTACCGATCGAGGACATGATCATCTCAAACTGTTCCGTAAAGTACAGGATGATCTCGTAGAGATAATATTTTTCTTCGATCAGACGGATGATATCCGCATTGCTCGGAAACGGGATATTTGTACCATTGTAAAGCCGGTTTGCCTGTTCCTTGATCTGCAGATAAAGGTCTGTCAGGAAAAGCCGTATGGAATCAATCGAATCTGCAGCATGGTAAAGTTCATTGGTAAGCTGTGTCAAAGTCTCCGCTAACATATTGCGGTTGAATGCCTGAAGATATTCAAACAAACTGGTGGCATAACGGTTTAAAAAAGCGTCGTTTAAGATGGATTTTAAACTGTCCGGGTCCGGCAGTTCGGCATAACCGATCGTGTGCTGTTCCTGCTCGCAGAAGAAACGGCGTTCTAAGAGCTGTTTCGCCTGAATATAGGAAATATAGACTTCCGACAGGTCTGACACACGCGCACCATATGTAATAAAGAGACTGTCAAGAGGAGAATTCTCCTGTGGACGCCGTTCTCTCTGGTAACGCTCCAGAAAATCATTAAATTTTTGAATGGCAAAAGTGCCTTTCAGCAAAATAACCTCATGATACTGCAGCGTAATGTTATCGTAGGAGTTATTATCCTGATTCGTCACGCGCAGAAGATCCGAAAAACGATAGGAGGCATCTGCAGTATTGTGACTGTATTTCTCATAGATCACAACCTGATAGGTGTCTGCTGTCAGATGGAGATCTGTTGTATTTATGTGGGAAAGATCGATATCATTCGTTAAAAGATCGCGGATGATGGTCTCTCTTGCCTTTTCACGGTAATGTTCCCGGGTATTTGCAGTTGCAGCAGCCTTGTCTAAGTTTTCTTTGATCGAACGAAGAATCTCCTCAAGTTCATCCTCGTCGATCGGCTTTGTCAGATAATACTGCACTCCGTAACGGATGGCTTCCTGCGCATATTTGAAATCAGAGTAACCGCTTAAGATAATGACTTTTCCGGTAAAACCCTGTGCTCTTGCCTCCCGGATAACGTCAAGCCCTGACATTCCCGGCATGCGGATGTCTAAGAGAACGATATCCGGCTGTAAGGCAAGAATCTGCTGATAGGCCGTCTCACCGTTTGCAGCTTCTCCGGCGATCGTATAGCGAGAGATTCCCAGTCGAACAGACATTTGATACCTTCCCGGATAATGGATTCATCATCTGCAATTAAAACGCGATACATAAAAATAACCTTCCTGTTCCAATGATAAAAGTACTAAACGTAAGTATAAATGCGAACGTTTTGTTTGTCAAATTTATCGAGTGTTTTATGTATAATTTAGAGGGTATTTTTTGTGGGGCAGGTATAGTAAGATGAGATAAAATGAGAAAACTACAGGGAGGAAAATCCTCTGCGCCTGCAAGAGGATGCTATAAAAACATAGCATGCATTTTCCTCCGGAAAACAGGGAGGATTTATCATATGAAATTCAGTAACGGATGCTGGCTGCAGAAAGAGCGTTGTGAGTGCTTTTCTCCGGCAGAGGTATATTTTTCAAAGATTGAGAAGGATCAGGTAACGATCTGTGCACCGACAAGCAAGATCACGCAGCGTGGAGATACGCTTGGAGGAATTAATCTTACCATCGTGATCTCAGCTCCATATGAGGAGGTTTTAAGAGTTCAGACTTATCATCATATGGGTGTGCAGAAGAAAGCACCATCCTTTGAGATCGCACCGGCAGAGAGCGGACATTTAAAGGCGGAAGAGAAAGCAGACAAATTGATTATTTCAAGCGGATCACTGCGTCTGGAGGTGCAGAAAGAGAATGGGGCACTGACTTTCTACCGCGGTGAGGAGAAAATCACGGCAAGCGGCTGGAGAGACCTTGCATATATGAAAACCGACTGGAAAGGTTTTGCTTATGACAAAGGACCGGAAGATGCTTATATGAGAGAGCAGTTATCTCTTTCCGTGGGTGAGCTGATCTATGGTCTTGGTGAACGTTTTTCCGCATTTGTAAAAAATGGACAGAGTGTGGATATCTGGAATGAAGATGGCGGTACTTCCACAGAGCAGTCTTATAAGAATATTCCGTTTTATATTTCAAACAAAGGATATGGTGTATTCGTAAATCATCCGGAGTGCGTTTCTTTTGAGGTTGCAACAGAGATGGTGACAAAAGTAGAGTTTTCCGTACCAGGCGAAAATCTTGATTACTTCCTGATCAATGGACCTACGATGAAAGAAGTGCTGATGCGTTATACAGATATCACCGGAAAACCATCGCTTCCGGCACCGTGGACTTTTGGACTCTGGCTGTCCACATCCTTTACGACAAATTATGATGAAAAGACAGTCAACAGTTTTGTCGATGGAATGTTTGACCGCAAGATCCCGTTATCCGTATTCCATTTTGACTGCTTCTGGATGAAAGATTTCAACTGGTGTGATTTTACCTGGGATTCAAGAGTATTCCCGGACCCGGAGGCATGTTAAAACGTCTGAAAGCAAAAGGATTAAAGATCTGTGTCTGGATCAACAGCTATGTGGGACAGGAGTCATCCATGTTCAAAGAGGGTGTCGAGGGCGGTTACTTCTTAAAACGTCCAAATGGCGATGTATGGCAGTGGGATATGTGGCAGCCGGGACTTGCCATTGTGGACTTTACTAACCTGCAGCCTGCGAGTGGTACAGCAAAAAGTTAGAGGCACTGCTCGATATGGGTGTTGACTGCTTCAAGACCGACTTTGGTGAGAGAATCCCGACAGATGCGGTATATTACGACGGTTCTGATCCGGTCAAGATGCACAACTACTATACATACCTTTACAATAAGGTGGTATTTAACGTATTAAAGAAGAAAAAAGGTGAAAAAGAGGCTGTTCTTTTTGCACGTTCTGCAACTGCAGGCGGACAGAAGTTCCCGGTTCACTGGGGCGGTGACTGCTGGTCTGATTATGAATCCATGGAGGAGAGCCTTCGCGGAGGCCTGTCACTGACAAGTTCCGGTTTTGGATACTGGAGCCATGATATCGGAGGATTTGAGAGTACATCCACACCGGACGTCTATAAGAGATGGTGTGCTTTCGGACTTCTTTCTTCCCATTCAAGACTGCACGGATCTACTTCTTACCGTGTGCCGTGGGCATATGATGAGGAAGCAGTAGATGTGGTACGTTATTTCGCACAGCTTAAGGCATCCTTAATGCCGTATCTGTACCGCAATGCGATCGAGACATCAAAGACCGGTATCCCGATGATGCGGAGCATGGTGCTTGAATTTACCGAGGACAAGAACTGTGCTTACCTGGCAACCCAGTATATGTTAGGTGATTCCTTACTGGCTGCACCAATCTTCCGTGATGACAGCATCGCAGAGTACTATCTGCCGGAGGGAACCTGGACATCCTTACTGACCGGAGAAGTCAAAGAGGGCGGTAAATGGTATACAGAAAAACATGGTTATTTAAGCATTCCTCTCTATGTCAAAGAGGGAAGCATCGTGGCTATGGGTGCAAGAAATGACAATGCGGTTTATGATTATGCGGACGGAGTGACATTCCGTGCTTATGCATTGAAGGATGGCATTCAAGCGGAGACTGTTGTCTATGGAACAGAAAATGAAAAAGAAGCATCTGCAGACGTTGTAAAGAATGGAACTTCCTATGAAATCACAGTGGAGAGCAAAAAGGCATCCAAAGTGGCATTGATGAATGTCGGTGCTCCAAAGCAGGTAAACGGTGCATCCTATACACAGGATGGAGAAAATGTCATCGTAGAGTTTCACGGGGACGGCAAGGCTGAGGTTGTATTTTAATGCAGGAAACATACATTGAAGAAATTTTAAAAGAGCTGACTTTAGAAGAAAAGATCGGTATGATCCACGGTGCGGGTTTATTCCGCACCGAAGGAGTGGAGCGGCTTTCCATCCCACCGCTCTATATGTCGGATGGACCGATGGGAGTGCGCGCAGAATTTGCGGACAATGAATGGCGGAGTGTCGGGACGACGGAAGATTATGTGACTTATCTTCCGTGCAACAGCGCCATTGCATCCACCTGGAACCGTGATCTGGCAAAGAAAGCCGGAAAAGTGCTGGGTGAGGAGGCAAGAGGCAGGGGCAAAGATGTGATCTTAGCTCCGGGCATCAACATCAAGCGGAGTCCGCTCTGTGGCAGGAATTTTGAATATATGAGCGAAGATCCGGGACTCATCGAAGAACTGGTTGTACCGATGATCGAGGGAATCCAGGAAAACGATGTTGCGGCATGCGTGAAACATTTTGCGGCAAACTCACAGGAAACCGAAAGACTCTGGGTGGATACAATCATCGATGAGACAGCACTGGAAGAAATTTATTTTCCGGGATTTCAAGCGGCGGTAGAAAAGGGACACACCCTTGCTCTGATGGGAGCCTATAATCTGTTAAACGGTGAGCACTGCTGTATGAGTAAATCCCTGCTCAATGAAAAACTGCGGAAAGACTGGGCATTTGACGGCGTGGTAATCTCCGACTGGGGTGCTGTGCATGATACGAAACTGGCGGCAGAGTCCGGGCTGGATCTTGAGATGGATGTCAAGTATCAGTTCGACGAACAGTACATGGCAGATCCTCTGTTAAAAGCAGTGAAGGATGGAGAAATCGAAGAATCGCTGGTGGATGAGAAAGTGCGCAATATCCTTCGCATGATGCTGCGCTTAAAAATGATCGGACCGGAGAGAAAACATCGTAAGACAGGCGCATACAATACGGAGGAACACCGCAGGGCAGTGCTCGATGTGGCGCGCGAGTCCATGATTTTACTGAAAAATGAAGATCAGGTATTGCCGCTTCAGGCAGAATCCGGCTGTAAGGTTGCCGTGATCGGCGCAAATGCCGCTGCGATCCATTCGAACGGGGGAGGAAGTGCAGAAATCAAGGCACTGTATGAGATATCACCGCTTATGGGAATCAAAAAGTTACTTGGTGGAAATGTGAAAGTTTCCTACGCACCGGGCTATGTGATTCCGGATAAGAAAGAGGCATCTGAGATCAACTGGCAGGCGGCGAGCACGGAGACTGCAGAGAATACCGAAAAGGAAAGCACTGTAAGTGGAAGAACACTGGATGAAAAACAGCAGGAAGCCTTAGCGGAAGCAGTTGCGATGGCAAAAGCAAGTGACATTGTTATTTTTGTGGGCGGACTGAACCACGATTTTGATGTGGAGGGACTTGACCGCGTGAACATGAAACTGCCATACGGGCAGGATGAAGTAATCGATGCTCTGCTAAAGGCCGTGCCGGATACGGTGGTCTGCATGTATGCAGTGCACCGGTTGAGATGCCGTGGGCAGAAAAGGCAAAAGCAATCCTCTGGAGCTACTATGCCGGTATGGAAGGGGGAACAGCCCTGGCAGAGATCTTGTCTGGAAAAGTAAATCCATCCGGAAAGCTGGCAGAAACATTTATCCGTGATGCGTCGCAGTGTCCGGCACATACGATCGGAACATTTGGAAAGAAAGACCGTGTGGAGTACAGGGAAGGTGTGATGGTCGGTTACCGTTATTATGACACAAAAAAACAGATGTCCTGTTCCCGTTTGGTCATGGACTTTCCTATACGGCATTTACCTATAATGATCTTGAAATTATACGGCAGCAGGAAAATGGCAGACAGACCGTGAAAGTTTCCTGTTCGGTAACCAATACAGGAGAACATGCAGGGAAAGAAACCGTTCAGATTTATGTGGCACCGGAACAGAAAAAAGACAGACCGGTTCATGAACTGAAAGCGTTTGAAAAAGTCGGGCTTGATGCCGGGGAAACAAAGAGGATCTGTGTTATTTTGGAAGAAAGAGATTTTTCCCATTATGACACAGACAAAAAGATGCCGGTTCCGGTAAATGGAACGTATGAAATTCAGGTTGGCGCATCTTCGACAGATATCTGCCTTTGTGGAAAAATCGACCTTTTTTTTGCAGAAGGTTAAATGATGACTATTGAAAAGAAACTCTGACTTTGCTATGATAAAGTCAGGTTTTTTTTATGGGATTTTTTGGGGCGGATAGGTGAGAATATGTCTGAAAAGAGCAAGGTATTAGTCGTAGATGATAAACAGGTCGAACGTGTCATGATGAAAAGAATTTTGAGCGGTACGTACGAGGTGATAGAGGCAGAAAATGGCAAGGAAGCATTTGAGATTCTTTATGAACGAAGCACGGAGATAACGGCGGTACTTTTAGATATCGTTATGCCGGAGTATGACGGGTATTATTTTCTGGAACGGTATCATAAAGCGCAGATGTATCAGGCGATACCTGTCATTGTACTTACGATGGAGGTTGACATTGAGACAGAGATTAAATGCCTGGGCATGGAGCATGGGATTTTATCCGGAAACCGTATGATGTGGATGTTGTCCGGTTCCGGCTGAAGAATGTGACTGGCAGCAGCAGTCAGAATATCAGCAAAGCATTAAAGTACCGTGCAGAATATGATATCCTTACCGGCATCTATAATAAGACCAATATGTTTCAGGCGACATCTGCTATGTTAGAGCGATATCCGGACCGGCATTTTGCTTTTGTGCGGATGGATATTGAAAAGTTCCAGCTGATCAATTCTTTCTTTGGAATGAGTGCAGGGGACATGCTGCTGAAATATATTGCCGACCTTTTGATATGTGCAGTCAGAAACCGCAGTGACGTTACCTTTGGCAGGATGGATGCGGATATATTCTGCTTCTGCGTATCCTATGAAAATACAAAAGAACTGGTCGAAAGTTTTGATAAAATGCGTGATATCTTAAGCAGATACCCGCTTGATTTTGATATCGTACCGATATTTGGTGTTTACCTGATCGCTGGAAAGAAAATAACACCGGATCACATGTACGATCGTGCCAACCTTGCGGCAAAGCACTGCAAAGGCAATTATATCCGTAACTATGCATTTTATACACGGCAGATGAGCCAGGAGATCGAGAAGGAACAGCGGATCGTAAACAGCATGAAAAGTGCACTGGAAAATCATGAATTTGTTGTATTCTATCAGCCCAAATACGGGCTCAGCGATAATCAGATCGCAGGAGCGGAGGCGCTGGTTCGCTGGAAACATCCGGAACGGGGAATGATTTCACCGGGAGAGTTTATACCGGTATTTGAACGGAATGGATTTATCACAAAGCTGGATTATTATGTGTGGGAGCAGACCTGCATCCAGCTTAGAAAGTGGATGGATGAAGGAAAGAATCCGCTTCCGATATCCGTCAATCTTTCGAGGGTCAGCCTTTACAACAAAGATATCGTGAATGTGATCTGCAATCTGGTGGACAGTTACCGGATTCCACGCAGACTGTTTCAGGTAGAACTGACAGAGAGCGCATACAATACAAATCCCAAAGCAGTGCAGGATATGATGCAGCGTTTGCGCGAAGAGGGATTTTACATTCTGATGGACGATTTTGGAAGTGGTTATTCTTCTTTAAATGTTTTAAAGGATATTGTGGTTGATGTTTTAAAGATGGACATGAAGTTTTTTGCCGGTGATGACAGGGAAGGACGCGGAGAAAATATCATGGCGGCAGTGATCCGTATGGCAAAATGCTGAATATGCCGGTTGTTGCGGAAGGCGTGGAACGGATCGAACAGGTGGAATTTTTGCGGAGTATTGGCTGTGAATATGTACAGGGATATTATTTTGCAAAACCGATGCCTGTGGAAGAATACGAAAAACTGCAGTTTGACAGACCGCATGCGGAGAGAAGGAAAGAGACAGAACGCTTAGTGACATAGATAGCCTGTGGACGCCGGCTCCCAGCTGGAGTCACTCTTTTTAAATGCGAAACAGGGTGTGGCTGTCTATGAGTACGGCAAAGAACAGATTGAGATAATACGCGTAAATAATGCGTATTATGAGGTGTTTGGATATCAGGATATCAGTCAGAAAAAAGATATTTTTCAGGGAATTCCAAAACGATATCATAAACGTATTCTGGATGCCTTTTTTTATACAGCAGATAAAGGACGTGAAACACAATGTGAATTTTCCAGGAAGAATGAAGCAGGAGAAGAAATTTTTATATCATTAAAGCTGTATGATGTAGGAATTGTAGGAAATAAACATATCATATATGGTGTTTTCTTAAATGTGACAGAACCAAAACAACTGGAATGGGAATTAGAAAAATACAGGCTGTTATTATCCGGAAAAACGAAAGACAGGGAGATGGAACAGGAAAAAGAACAATCGGAGGAATGATAGAAAAATGTGTGAGGTATTGGAAAAATTAAGAGCATGGGGATGCGATTTAGATGGAGCTTTAGAGCGTTTTTTAGGAGATGAGGAATTATATAAAAGCTGCCTTCCGATGGTGGCAGAGGACGAGGCTTTTGATGGATTAAAAGAGGCACTTGCAGAAGATGAGAGAAAAAAGGCGTTTGACTGTGCACATACTTTAAAAGGTGTCTTTGCCAATATGGGAATCACACCGATGTTTGATACGGTCGAAAAAATTGTAGAGCCGCTTCGTGCCGGAATAAATGATGGACTGATGCCGGTATATGAGGAATTGTCCAGGGAAAGAGAACATCTTAGAAGCATTATCCGGATCGAGGGAGAATAAGACGCGTGAAGATTTATATGACGGATATTGTTCCATTTGGGGATGAAAAGATATTTGCACAGATGCTGCCTTTTATCACGGAAGACCGGAAAAATAAAATAATGCAATTGAAAAAAAAAGAAGACCGGTGCAGATCTTTAGCAGCAGGATTATTGTTAGAGTATGCCCTGAGGGAATATGGAATCAGTCTGTTACCAGGGAAAATGCAGCAGATGTATCTTAGATTCGGAGAGAAAGGAAAACCGGTATTAAATGGAAAAACCGGTATACATTTTAACCTGTCACATTCGGGAAGATATGTGGCAGGTGTTTTTTCAGATGAAGAAGTTGGAATTGATGTGGAACAGATCCGGAAAGGACAGATGAAAGTGGCAGAACGTTTTTTCTGTCCGGAGGAATATCTGGCATTACGAAAGGGAAAAATGAAAAAAGCAGACTGTTATTTTACAGAGTTATGGACAAGAAAAGAAAGTTATATCAAAGCGGTTGGAAAAGGGATAGCATTGGATCTTGCATCGTTTTGTGTACTGCAGGATCAGGTTAAATTTTTAAAAGCGGGGCAGACGGGAGAATGGTATCTGCAAAGCTATGATCCCGCAAGTGGATATATATTGTCAGTATGTGCCAAAAAATGTACAAAATGCGAAATTCAATGGATCAGTAAAGAGATGTTTACACAGAAATTTATTTGACGGAAAACTGGAAAGAATTTATAATAATCGCTGAAATGACAAGTAAGGAGGAAGATTCATGTACGACGAATTGACCGAACAGGATATAAAAAAGATGGAAGAGGAGATTGAGTACCGAAAACTTGTGGTGCGCAAAGAGGCCTTAGAGGCAGTGAAGGAGGCAAGAGCGCAGGGAGACTTAAGTGAGAATTTCGAGTACCATGCGGCAAAGAAAGATAAGAACCAGAATGAGAGCCGTATCCGCTATTTAGAGAGAATGATCAAAACAGCAAAAGTGATTTCAACGGATTCTGCAGAGGATGAAGTTGGTATGAATAATACGGTGACGGTTTATTTTGAGGAGGACGACGAGGAAGAGGTTTATAAGATCGTGACAACAGTCCGCGGTAATTCTTTAAAAAATTTAATCAGCAATGAGTCACCGCTTGGAAAGGCATTGCTTGGACATAAGGTTGGTGACCGCGTGGAAGTGGCTGTCAATGAGAATTATTCTTATTATGTCGTAATACGGAAGATCGAGAATACCGTGGATGACGGTTCCGATAAAATAAGACGCTTTTAGCAGAAAGAGGGATTTATGAGACTTACAGAATTATTAAATACAGAGAATGTAACGATTTCCTGTGAACTGTTCCCGCCGAAACAGGGTGCACAGTTAGACAACTACAAAAAGATTGTCGGAGATATGGCAGCATTGAAACCGGCATATATGAGTGTTACTTATGGTGCAACCGGCGGAACTTCTGATTATACGGTAGAACTTGCAAATGAAGTGCGAAATGTGAATCATATTCCGGCACTGGCACATCTCACCTGTGCATCTTCGACTAAGGAGAAAGTTGCCTCTGTGATTCAGGAGTTAAAAGAAAAGCAGATTGAAAATGTACTTGCACTGCGCGGAGATATCCCGCAGAACGCGGATTTCCCGCTGCCAAATCAGTATAAACATGCAAGTGAGCTGATCTATGATATCAAATCACAGGGAGATTTCTGTATCGGCGGAGCCTGCTATCCGGAAGGACATCCTGAGTCACAGACATTAGAGGAAGATCTGATCCATCTGAAAGAAAAAGTGGATGCCGGATGTGAGTTCCTCACAACACAGATGTTTTTTGACAATAATATTCTTTATAACTTTATGTACAAAGCACTAAAACATGGAATCGATGTTCCGGTTGTGGCAGGAATCATGCCGATCACTAACGCAAATCAGGTAAAACGGAGCATTGCATTGTCGGGAAGTTTGGTGCCACGCCGTTTCCTTGCAATCGTCGACCGCTTTGGCAGTGACCCGGCTGCTATGAAACAGGCAGGTATCGCCTATGCGACAGACCAGATCATCGATCTGATCGCAAACGGTGTCAACCATGTACATATTTATACGATGAACAAGCCGGATGTTGCAGGAGCGATTCTTGAGAACCTTTCGGATATTTATGTGAGGGACTAGTACGGCTATTTGTTTCCGGGCAAAATATATAGCTTTTATGAAAAAAATAATATCATTAGCTGCTTAGAAATGGAGATTAGTGTGAAAAATAAGATTTTTCACACGCAAGATTTGTGCTTACGCACAAACTTGAGATGCGCAAAAGACAGCGCAAGAATGGAGATTAATGTGAAAAAACAGGAAGAAATTTTTCGTGAGATCCAGGAGATGATGGGAGAGACAAAAGAAGGAAGAATCCGCTGGAGTGTAGAGGTTATGACTACCGAGGCAAATCCGGCAGAAGAAAAACCCGTTGAGCATGAGGACGGATTAGACTGGACGATTGATGAGTGCTATGTTTCTTACTATTGTAAATATAAAGGAAAAGATTTTTGTCTGATCACTTATGAAATGTTAAAAACTGCAAACAGAAGCACAGGAGAGCAGAAAGTAAAATCAAGCAATATGGTATTTTTACCACCACTTGGCATGCGTTTTTTTTGATATTCATGCACTGCTGCCATATAGCATAGAGGTATCGAATGTATTACTTGACGCAATACACCGTCTCTGGGTAATGCTGCTTGATATGTATAAAGTGGACAAGGGCAGTATCTATTTGAATGTAAGACCTGGAACACTCACGATCGAGGATGAAAAGAATTGACAGGAACGATTTTTGCGTCATGATCATTTAGGGGAGAAGAGGTAATATCTGTTGAAAAAACAAACCAAAACAGCCATGAAGCTGTCTGTTATTGCTATGATTGTGTCTGCATTTATGATGCTGGCGGCCTGCACAGAAACAGTGCAGAAACAAAAGATACCTGGTGCAACATATATGGGAGGGAACAATACGATTACTGAGATCTGTAAAGAACTTGACTCTGCGGGAGCTGCGCATGTAGACATATTTCGGGAATGGGCGGTTGATTTTGCAGATTCCGCAGGAAAAAATGCGAAGCTGGAAGATACATGGTCAGATCCTGGGAAAATGAAAGCGGATATCGGTAAATGTATGGATGGCTGGGAACAGAATCATGATTATTCAGATGCGGACTGTAGAATGACAGCTTTTCTTCTGTTAGATGGGGTGATCCGCTCGGAATTAACGGAAGATCATTATGAGGGAACCTATCTGATGTTTGACACAGAAGCGATAGATAATGTGGACAGATATGAAATCCTAAAAGAGAACAAAGACATGTTTACCACACTTTATGGTGAAAAGAGTGTTACGGATGACAGACATCCGGAATCTGCATTTTGCGACAGCTGGAAAGAATATGGATTTCAAATAGACAATGACAGAATATCACTTCTTAGTATCGTAATATATGATCCATATTCGGATGCTGTTTTTGTAGGTCATACAGGTATCCTGATAAAGTATAGTGATTATTATTTGTTTGTAGAAAAGATTGCATTTGAACAGCCATATCAGGCAACCAGGGTGCAGACAATTGATGAACTGCTCGATATCTTGTCTTTAAGACCGGAATATTTTGGAGAAGATGGAGAACCCGGACCATTTGTTTATCATAATGGAGATTATATTGGAACGTTAAAGAGAACCACTTAAGAAAGCATAAGGAGAATGCAGATAAAAAGAAAGTTATACCGGTAATGGGAGAGACTTTCAGATACCTGCCGGGAGGTATCTGAAAGTCCGGGAGTGAATGAAAAGAGAACCGTTGGGTATGATGTGCCGGTTATGTACAAAAGAGTATCATAAAATGGTTATTTATTTGAGCTGTCTGCATCGATTACAGATTGGATCTGTTTCATCAGAGTATCATAGTTATCCTGATTATCGATTCCGCCGAGCATCGGATCACCCACGATGTTACCATTCTGTCGACGAGTATTGTGGTAGGAAATGCCATGATATTGGAGGCATATTTGCCTGCATCTGAAGATGAATCAATAGAAAGATTGCGGTATTTAGCACCCTGCTTTCAAGAACAGCGGCAGCTTCTTTGATAGCCGATTCATTTCCATCGAAGGTTTCTGTGTTGATGCCGACTACTTCTCCTCCCATTGCCCTGACTGCATCATTTAATTCGTTCAGTTTGGATAACTCAGCAACACAAGGTTTGCAGCCGGTAAACCAGAAATTGATGACAGTTACTGCATTTTCGGAAAAAAGACTTTCGTCAACAGAATTACCATCGAAATCCTGACCTGAGAAATTTTTGAATGGTGATGCATCTTCAGAATTAGTATTTTGCCCATTGTTATCGGATTCTGTAGTTTCTTTTTCAATTTCTGCGATCTGTTCTTCGATTTTTCGTATGGTTTCAATATCATCAGTAAGTGTTTTGAATTCGTCATCAGTAAAAGAATCTTTGTTTGATTCAGCGGTATCAGCCAGATGATCAGCATAATTTCCGTTTGAATCTGCAGTGTTTTTATTCATCAGACCAAATAATTTGTCCCATATATCTTTATGCTCTGCAAAGATCCGGTTCTCCTGCTGATATAAATCATCCAGCTTTGTGTTGGAATTGTCCGCAGATGCCGTGCTGTCTTCAGCCGTGGTATTCTGTGGTTCTGTGGTGCTTACAGTTCCTTTTCCGCTGCAGGATGTAAGCAGCAGTGCGATGCTGAGTGTGACAACTGAAATAAATGTAATTTTTGTTTTCATGGATAATTGCTCCTTTTTTAAATTGTAATAAGATTGATAGTTACTGGTTTATGACTGCTGGTTACTGTTGTTCTTTTTTTTACATGATTTCCCCATAAACTGGTAGTGGATCGCATCTTTAGGACAGGCTTTTATACAGGCTCCGCATCGTATGCATTCCGGATGATCTGGAGTTTTACACACATCCACATCCATTTTACATGCCTTTTGGCATTGCCCGCATCCGATGCATCTGCTGTTCTCAATTTTAATAGAAAGAAAGCTGACCTTATTAAATAATGAGTAGATTGCTCCTAGAGGACAGATCCATTTACAGAATGGTCTGTAAAACAAAATACTTAACACAATTACTGTGATTAAAATAAGGCATTTAAAAGAAAAAAGTTTTCCCAGTGCAGAACGTATAGCGGCATTTCCAAGTGCGAGAGGGATAGCTCCTTCCAGGACACCCTGAGGACAAATATATTTACAGAAGAAAGGATCTCCCATTCCGATAGAGTTCGTTACCAGCATCGGAAGAAGTATAACAAAAATGATCAGGATGATGTATTTTAAATAGCGCAGCGGTTTGAGGCGGGCTGTAGAAAATTTTTTCCCGGGTATTTTATGAAGTAAATCCTGAAACCATCCAAACGGACACAGAAAACCACATATAAATCTTCCGAGTGTTACACCGAGTAAAATAAAAAATCCGGTTATGTAGTATGAAAATTTAAATCCTGATGAACCAACAACCGCCTGAAAAGCGCCAATTGGGCATGCTCCTGTTGCCGCCGGACAGGAGTAACAATTTAATCCTGGTACACATACGTTTTTTACGCTGCCCTGATATATTTTTCCTTTCCATAAATTAGGAATATGGATATTCGTGAGCAGTGTGGCAGCTGCCTGTATCCATCCGCGTAGTACAGCTATTTTTTTTGATAGAAAATTCTTTTTTTTATCCAATTCCGACACACTCCAGACATAATTTTATTGCTTTACCGAGCACGACAGCTGCTTCTCCTCTGACCGCACCGTAACTTATCATGGTGATACCTGAGATGAGCAGGATCGACTGATAGATTTTTTTGCACTTCAAGATATTTTACTCCTTTCATTTGTTGTATTTATTGACCAGCTGATGTTAGTATTATACAATAGCTGTTGTAAAATTTGTGTTAAGAAGCGGGTGAATGAATTTTGAGATTATTGATAGTTGAAGATGAGAAACAAATGTGTGACATGGTTGCAAAACGGCTGTATGATGCAGGGTACGAGGTGGATACCTGTTATGATGGGGAAGAGGCTTTTGAAAGTGTCCTGACGGAAAATTATGATCTGATTGTTCTGGATCTGAATCTGCCCGGTATGGATGGAATGGAGATTTTAAAGGAACTCAGACAGAGAAATGAGGAGACAAAGGTTCTTATATTATCTGCAAGAGGGCAGATTGCGGATAAGGTTGAAGGACTGGATGCAGGGGCAAATGACTATATGGAAAAACCATTTCATCTGCAGGAACTTGAGGCGCGTATCAGAAGTCTGACAAGAAGAAAATTTGTGCAGAAAGATGTGTGTCTGGAAAGTGGTGGGATAAAGTTCGATACGGTAAGACGTGAGGCATATGCAAAAGGGAAAATGATTTCCCTGACAAGAAAAGAAAATGGCATTTTGGAATATTTACTTCTGAATCCTGGAAGACCGGTAAGTCAGGAGGAATTGATGGAACATGTCTGGGATGCATCCGTGGATAGCTTTAGTGGTGCCATCAGAGTACACATGTCTTCGCTTAGGAAAAGCTTAAGGCTGAACTTGGATATGATCCGATTTTAAACAAGGTGGGAGAGGGATATAAAATACGGGAGGAGTCTGAACGATGAAAAGAATGTCACTGCAGTGGAGGCTTACCTGTATCATTACAGTATATATTGCAGTTATATGTGGATGTCTGACGATGTTTGTCTATAAAAATGGCGTGTATTATATCGATTCCCTGCAGGAGACTGTGGATGCCCAGGGAGAGGATAACGGGAGGATACGGATGAAATATATATCAGCATTCCAGATGATAAGTGGGATGAGTTTGCCAATGATTTTTCTATCCAGGCATATAATAATAAGGAAGATTACAAAAAAAACAGTCTGCTGATATCAGCCATATTGGCATTTATTGGCGGGGTAGTTACATATTTTATAAGTGGGCATGCACTCAGACCAATCCGTGAATTTTCTGATAAAATTGAAGAAGTACAGGCGCAAAATCTGGCAGCTTCACGAATAGAAGAAAATAAAGTTAAAGAATTGAACCAGCTTAGCGTTTCGTATAATAAGATGCTTGAACGTCTCTCGGACGCATTTGAGATACAGAGGCAATTTACCGCAAATGCAGCACATGAACTGCGGACGCCATTATCTTTGATGCAGGTACAGCTTGATCTTTATAATTCTACACGGCATCCGGATAATGATGCTGATACATTGCAGACAATAAAGATGGTTACCGAGCAGAATGGAAGACTCAGTAAAATGGTAAAAACGCTCCTTGATATGAGTGAACTCCAGACTGTGGGACGGGATGATGAAATTATGGTTGACGCGCTTGTTGATGAAGTGTTAGCAGATCTGGATCCCCTTGCACAGGAAAAAAACATAAAACTTACTGGAAAATGTAAAAATATAACGATGGTTGGAAGTGACATTCTTATTTACAGGCTGGTATACAATCTTGTTGAGAATGCCATAAAATATAATCATTCGGGCGGACAGGTTACAGTAACTGCATACCGGAAGGAAAAACATGTTTATCTGTCCGTGGAGGATACGGGAAACGGAATCCCTGAGGAACTCAGGGAACGCGTGTTTGAACCATTCTTTCGTGTGGATAAATCCAGAAGCCGGGAACTTGGCGGTGTAGGACTTGGACTTGCACTTGTCCGTGAAATCGTGAGAGTGCATGATGGCAGTATTACAGTCAGATCAAATCCGTCTGGAGGAACGGTTTTTGATGTAATATTACCACTGTGATCGATCATAATTTATTAGTTACATCTGGCTATCTTGTGCCTGGGGTATTTCATTCTTTTCTATTGAACTATAAGGCAGATTATTTTCAGAAAATAATTGTTTATTTATCCCAGGATTTTCAGATTTTTGATGGGACGATCAGAGAAAATATTTTATTTGACAGAAATGTCCCGGACGATGAGATCATGATGCACTGGAAAAGGAGAATCTTTCCTGCCTGGTTCGTGATTCTGCCAAGGGACTTTTGAGGAACTGATGAAATCAGATCCGTATTTTACGGAACTTTATATGTCACAGGATAAAAAACTTGCATTTTGAGAACAGGCGTGTATAATAAAGCTGTTATAAAAAAAACAGATCATCACAAAAGTGATGTCGAAAACAAAAAATGGGGTGCTCGCACAGGCGGGCTGAGAGTAAGCGGACGCTTTAACCCGGAACCTGATTTGGATAATGCCAACGTAGGGAGATAATGAATCACAAGTGGTTTTTGTGCAGGAATCTTTGGTTGGGTTCCTGCACTTTTTATGGATAAGACATCTGCAAATGCTGGTTTGTGGGTGATATGAGTTTCCCTGTGTAGGGTGGTTCTGGGGGGTTACGATTGGCAAATCGCATCAAGCCGGGACTGTTTTGTTCCGTTGTACGAAAATAAGGCAAGTCTAAGTCAGCCTGATTTAATGTTTCTCGGAGTGACGTGTGCGTCTTAAACGCCCCGTCCGGGGGCATTAAGACTTGTGCTGCCGTCCGTGGCAGCACAACACTGTGTTACGAACAGGCAGACTAAGATTGCCTAATTTTCTCCCAAAGTCACAAAACGAATCCCGGCTTGATGCGATTTGCCAGCCACTAAGTTGTGAGCCACCCTTAGCCGGGAAACTCATTTTACAACCTTGGGGGTGCGTAAATTTTTGTGACATTCATTCTAAAAATGTCGAAAAATCTCGACGAAATCTGTTATATCTATGCTTTTAACCATACATACTTGGAATAATAATCTGCATTATTAGTTTGGTAATTTACGAAATGATTAATGTAATGCAACATAGCAGATGAAACTTCAGACAAGTCATTAGGCTGAATATCAGTGATACAGCACACTAGGATTTTAAGCATATTCTCATTCGTGCGAATATCAAAAATTCACACCCGCGCCCCCAGTTTTGAGATGAACCGCCCACCCAAATGGTGTTCACAACCTGGAGGTGGGCATCTTGCGCAAAGCTGGAGCTGATTTTGTGACTTTGGGAGAAAATTAGAAAATCTTGGTGTGCCTGTCTACATACAGTGATGTTCTGCCACGGATGGCAGAACAAGGCAGCATCGAGTCATGGATGACTCGTTGTTGCCGTTCACGTCACTCCGAGAAAATCTAATTCAGGCATACCTAGACTTTTCTTATTTTCGGACAACGGAACCAAAATTACTCCGGCTTTGCGCAAGATGCCACTCACAGACCTGCGACACACCATTGGGACGGGCGATTTATTTCATAAACAAACCAGCATTTGAAGGACCGTTTATTCATACATCACTTGTGTCACAGCGGCAGATTGGGGGCACCACCTTAGGTCGCTATATAAAATTAATGCAAAACAAAGGAGGCAAATCCTCTGCTCCTGCAAGGGCACATGCTATGCAGGCATAGCAGACATTTGCTTCGCAAAACAAAGGAGGCAAATCTCTGCTCCTGCAAGGGCAGTCGCATTTTGCTTCGCAAAACAAGGAGGATTTTATGTACACAGCATTAACAATCGCTGGAAGTGATTCTAGTGGAGGCGCCGGCATCCAGGCAGATATTAAGACAATGACCGCAAACCGCGTATACGCGATGAGTGCGATCACGGCTCTGACTGCCCAGAATACGACCGGCGTAACAGATATTATGGAGGTAACTCCGAAATTTTTGGCAGAGCAGCTGGATAGTATTTTTACGGATATTCATCCGGATGCGATCAAAACCGGAATGGTCTCGTCGAGTGAATTGATCGAGACAATTGCGGAAAAACTGACAGAGTATCATGCAAAAAATATTGTGGTGGATCCTGTCATGGTGGCAACCAGCGGGGCAAGACTGATCAGCGGGGACGCCATCAGCACATTGAAAAGTAAATTATTGCCTCTTGCAACTGTTATTACTCCGAATATTCCGGAAGCAGAAGTGCTTTCCGAAATGGAGATCAAAACAGAAGCAGATATGGAAAAAGCAGCAGAAGTCATTTGTAACACTTTAGGCTGTGCGGTTTTATTGAAGGGTGGACATCAGTTAAATGATGCCAACGACCTTCTTTTCCAGAAAGGAAAAGAGCCGGTGTGGTTTCATGGAAAGAGAATTGACAATCCAAATACCCATGGAACAGGCTGCACGCTTTCTTCCGCAATCGCATCGAATCTTGCAAAAAGAAGGGATTTAGAAACTTCCGTCAGGTATGCGAAAAATTATATTTCCGGCGCACTTGCCGCCATGCTTGACCTTGGAAAAGGAAGCGGACCTATGAACCATGCATTTGCGATCGAAGGAGAGTACGAAGGATGAATGAAAAGAGAACTTCCGTTTTTTCAAACGGATTAATCTGGTTTGGTGCGGGCGTATCTTTAGCCGAAATACTGACAGGTACATACTTTGCACCGCTTGGCTTTGGAAAAGCAATGGCAGCGATTCTGCTCGGTCATCTGATCGGCGGACTTATGATGTTTGCGGCAGGAATGATCGGAGCGAAAGAGCGCAAAAGTGCCATGGAAACTGTAAAAATGAGCTTTGGCGAGAAGGGAAGCCTTCTTTTTGCCGTATTAAATGTATTACAGCTTGTTGGATGGACTGCGATCATGATCTATGATGGCGCACTTGCGGCAGACGGCGTTTTACATACCGGAAACTGGGTGTGGGCAGTCATCATTGGTGCTTTGATCATTGTGTGGATTTTCATTGGACTGACCAATCTTGGCAAATTAAATACGGTTGCCATGACAGCACTTTTTATTTTATCACTGGTACTTTTTAAAGTGATCTTCTTTGGCAGCGGCAGCATGACGCCGATCGTGGATGACGGAAGTTTGACATTCGGAGCTGCCGTAGAGCTTGCGGTGGCAATGCCGCTTTCCTGGCTGCCGCTGATCAGTGATTATACAAGAGAAGCAGAAAAACCGTTTGCAGCAACACTCGCAAGTGTGATTGTCTACAGTCTGGTCAGCATTTTTATGTACATGATCGGTATGGGAGCGGCTATTTTTACCGGTGAATATGACATTGCGCAGATTATGTTAAAAACCGGTTTCGGCGTTGTCGGACTTCTCATTATTGTATTTTCCACGGTTACAACAACCTTCCTGGATGCCTATTCCGCAGGAGTTTCTAGTGTTTCCATTTCCTCAAAGATTCAGGAAAAATGGGCGGCAATTGTTGTTACTGTGATTGGAACTGTCGCAGCAATCGTTTATCCGATGGATAACATTACAAACTTTTTATATCTGATCGGTTCTGTTTTTGCTCCGATGATCGCAGTGCAGATCGCAGATTACTTCATTTTAAAGAAAGCAGATGCCGGAAAATCTGCATTTCAGTGGCGTAATCTGATCGTATGGCTTGCCGGATTTGTGATTTACCGCATATTGATGCAGGTGGATACGCCGGTTGGAAATACGCTGCCGGATATGGTGGTCACAGTCATTCTCTGCCTGATTGTGGAAAAAGCTGCAGGGGCAGTAAAATCAAAATAGGAACTGTTGCAGTCTTATCATTCTTTTTTTAGAATGTGGTATGTGGCAGATTCTGGGAAAAGAGGACAAAATGAAAAAATTTAATTTAAAGAAATTGACAGTTACAGCAATCTTAGCAGCAGTAGCGGTGGTGGGAAGTTTATTTTCCTTCCCGGTATTCGGTTCAAAATGTGCACCGGTACAGCATCTGGTAAATATTTTATGCGCAGTTACCGTAGGACCGTGGTGGGCACTGGCACAGGCATTTATTGCGGCGCTGATCCGTAATCTGTTAGGACTGGGAAGCCCTCTGGCATTCCCGGGAAGCATGTGTGGTGCATTGCTTGGCGGACTTCTCTATAAGTATGGGAAAAAACTTCCATTTGCCTATATTGGCGAAGTAGTTGGAACCGGAATCATTGGTGGAATGCTCTCTTATCCGGTGGCATATCTTGTCATGGGTAATAAAGCAGCGGCGTTATTCACATTTGTTGTTCCGTTTCTGATCAGCACCTGTGGAGGAACGATCATTGCCATTATTATTACTCTGCCGTTGAAAAAATCAGGTATGCTTGGCAGAATGAAGGAAAGTTTAGAAGAGTAAGATAGAAATCAAAAATTTTGGATTATCATTTACCACGATCCGGCTGGATACCGTGGGTTTTTAAAGAAAATGTCGGAGGCTCTGCTATTGTTGGCAGAGCCTTTTTTAGTTTGCGCGCCATGGGCGCACTCTAACGGGTGCAAGTCCCGAACACGCCCAGATAGTGGGAAGTGTATAGCTGAACAGCAAATATCGGAGATTTAAGGCAGAAGAATTATCGGAAACTGACATTGCATGGATCTTTGATCAGGAGTATTTTGAGCATCCGCAGTGTCTGAAAATGTATAAATGGAAGCAGGGATCAAAATAAATTCCTGAAACTCAAACTACAGATATAATTAAAAAATATGGAGGCAAGTGAAATGAACATTCGAAGAGCAAACGAAAAAGATATTCCAAGACTGATTGAATTATTAGAGCAGGTGCTTCAAATCCATGCAGATATAAGACCGGATATTTTTATTCCGGGGACGACAAAGTACACAGAGGATGAACTGAAAGAAATGTTAAAAGATGATACAAAGCCTGTTTATGTAGCTGCAGATGAGAATGACGTATGCTTAGGATATGCTTTCTGCCAGTTGAAACAGCAGCCATTCTCCAATAATATGGTGCCGTTTACATCGCTTTTTATCGATGATCTGTGCGTCGATGCAAAAACCAGAGGACAGCATGTAGGTGAGAGCCTGTTTGAATATGTAAAGGGCGAAGCGAAACGGTTAGGCTGTTATGAAGTGACATTAAATGTCTGGGCAGGAAATACCTCCGCGGAAAAATTCTATGAAAAAATGGGATTAAAAACCAAAGAGAGACAGATGGAATATATATTGTAGAAAATGAAAAATGGGAGATTCATATGTGTTTGCAGGAGATTAAAGATGAAATAATTGACGCTGGAAAAGAAAGTGTATTGGAAAATATGGTGAGTCTTTATCTGCATGAATTGTCTGAAAAAGAAGAAATTTTAGATGGTTACGAAGTTTATACGCAGCTATTTTGTGTATAAGATTTTTTGTTGAGCACACCTATGAAGCTTTCCCCCCTGGCAGCAGAGCAGTTACAGATCCCGTTCCCGTGGCACGGAAACCATGTTTCTTCCGGTGTATGAGGTCACGGATGAGATGTCAAAGTATTGTATTAGCTGGATTGGGGTGAAGATAAAAAATGGGTGAAATATGAGGAAAATAAAAGTGGTTCGCCCGATTTATAATAGAAATTTATCAGATATAAAAGAGAATGGGCGAAAAGTGATGGAATTCATTTCAATAGCCACGGAAATCAAAAAGTCAGGGCGAAAAACAGCAGAAATGAAGAAGATTCCCCCAAAATGCCTGTGGAAACGCTGAAATGAGGAAGAAAGAGGGCGAAAATGTCTGAAAAAATCGGATTTTCGCCCTGTCATCTGTTTAAAATTATCTCACGATCGTATCCCGGATCTGGTCGAGTGACACCTCATAGTTATGGCCGGCAGAAATGGCTTTTAAATCTTCAAACTCTGCTTTCTCTTTTTCGACACCGTACCCGCAGCTTTTTTTGATCCGTATATCGCCGTATGCGGAATGGCAGGTTTCGATTTCAGAGGTAAGTTTGGCGCGGTCAAACATCTGATAGCGCACACCGCGTGTTGTGGTGTGTAAAAAGAAAAGGGAAGTCAGACGTTCACGGTCTTTTGGCTCACAGATACAGGTTAAAAGAATACCCGGACGGTTCTTTTTCATCTGAATCGGTATTGTGTATACGTCCAAAGCGCCCGCCTGTAAGAGCAGTTCAGTTGCAAATCCGACCGCTTCGCCTGTCATATCATCGAGATTGCAGGAGATGGACAGCACGGAGTCATCAAAGGATGGAGCTGTGTTGGAACCGGGAGAAGATTCGCCGAGGAAAACACGCACACAGTTGGCGGCAGCAAAATCCTTTGTTCCCATACCATAGCCGATCTCTGTTACATTCATAGGCGGCATGGCTTCGAAAGAGGTCACAAAATGTTTTAAAACAGCAGCCCCCGTTGGCGTACAGAGTTCGCCCTGAATATTTCTACTGTAAAAAGGAATCCCTTTTAAAAGTTCTGCGGTGGCAGGCGCCGGAACCGGGAGTGTGCCGTGGGCACAGTGTACAAAGCCATTTCCGACATGAACCGGAGAGCAGAGAATGGTTTCCGGTTCAAGCAGTGATAACAGATAGGCACATCCGGTCACATCCACAAGCGCGTCAATCGATCCGACTTCGTGGAAATGGATCTGGTCTAAGGTGGAGTGGTGCACTTTTGATTCTGCTTCCCCGATCAGACGGTAGACTGCGGCTACGGAGTCTTTTACCGATGATGGGAATGGAAGTGTGTGGATCTGTTCTAAGATCTGGGTGTAACTGGTGTGGGCATGCGTGTGGTGGTGTTCATGGTGCGAGTTGTTGTCGTGAGTATGTGTGTGCTCATTTTCGTCATGAATATGATCGTGAACATGCATGAGTGAATCTTCATCATGAGTGTGCTCATGTGAATGCATGAGTGTATCTTCATCATGAGTGTGTTCATGTGAATGCATGAGTGTATCTTCATCATGAACGTGTTCATGGCAGCATTGTGTACCATGATCGTGTGTAGGGGATTCTTCCTGTGCATGGATTGTCATGTGCCCATCTTCATGAATGTGCTCAGGCAGAACATCATGGGAATGTTCTTCCTCACCGTGTACAGCTACCCTCATGTGTGTGCCGCTGATCCCGCATTTTACTGCCGGTTCCACAGAAAGTGTCACACCGTAAGGTGCAAAAGCCTGATTCATGTCCGATAAAAATTTTTCTTTCTGATCACAGAGTTCATAGAGGGCGCCCATTAACATATCGCCGGCAACACCCATATTACATTCTATATAAAGTGTTTTCATAAATAATCCTCCCTGGTGCTGAATTTGATATTTTTTAATATGAAGATTTACAGTTTGTCCGTGTTTTTATGGCAGGATGATGGTCTGTCATCTGTTTTAGGGGCTGCCTGATGATTGATCATGCTGGCAAGGTAACCTGCACCAAAACCGTTGTCGATGTTTACGACGGAAACACCGCTGGCGCAGGAATTAAGCATCGATAAAAGTGCTGAGATACCACCAAAACTTGCGCCGTAACCAACGCTCGTCGGGACGCCGATGACAGGACAGTCGGTCAGGCCGCCGATGACGCTCGCAAGCGCGCCTTCCATCCCGCGACTGCAATGATCGCATTTGCCTTTGATAAAAGTTCCATATTTGAGAGCAGACGGTGGAGCCCGGCAACGCCGACATCGTAGAGACGGATGACATGATTGCCGAGTACCTCTGCAGTCAGCGCAGCCTCCTCTGCAACCGGGATATCGCTTGTCCCTCCGGTGGCGACAACGATCGTGCCGTCAGCGGAATAATGCTCGGTGCGGTTTACGATGCCGATTTTTGACAGCTCATCGTAAAAAAGATCAAAACGTTCGGACAGGTACGCCGCGGATTCTGTCGAAAGTCTTGTGATCAGGATATTTTCTTTGCAGTGGGAGAGCAGGCTGTTTATAATGCCCCCCATCTGTTCTTTTGTCTTAGATGCACCGTAGATCACCTCCGGCGCACCCTGTCTGACTTCACGGTGATGATCCACCTTGGCATATCCAAGATCCTCAAAAGGTGCCAGCTTTAACTGGTCATAAGCATCGGAAGCAGTAAGCTGCCCCGATTCTAACTGTTCTAATATATGTTTGATATGATCATTTTCCATAGTAATCCTCATTTCTGAGCAACTTGTTGCGAAGAGGCGACGAGAATCTCAAATTCTCGTCTGTCATGTTTTTTATGCCTTGTCATAGAAGCTATTTGTTTTTGCTCAGAAACAAATAGCCGTGCGAAAAATAAGCTATCGAGCTTATTTTTCACACTAATTTCTCCTTCATTGCAATTCACTGCCTATTATACTCACATCCCACCTTATTTGCAAAAATAAAATGCACACGATTCTCTGGGTTTTGGAAGAAATAGATAAAAAATGGAAACTATTTTTGGTAAATTAGTTTCTTGCGGGTACGAAAACAAGATGATACAATATAGGAAACTCAAATAACAAAAATAGTTTCCATGTAATACAGAAGAAACGGAGAACATGATGGAATTAAGGGAGAGTATTTTAGAGGGAACCTTAAAGGCATTTAACCAGAAAGGGTTAAAATTTACCATGGATGATCTGGCTGGAATCCTTGGCATGAGTAAGAAAACGATTTATACCGTGTTCCGTGATAAGGAATCACTTTTCTTAGCGATGGTAGATTATCTGTTCGATTCAATCAAAGAGAGCGAAAGACAGGTGTTAGAGAATGAAAAATTATCCACACTTGAAAAAATCCGGGCGGTTTTAGGTGTTTTGCCGGAGAGTTACCGGGAAGTTGATTTCAGACAGCTCTATCTGTTGCGGGAAAAGTATCCGAACATCTACAAACATGTGGAGGAACGGTTAGAAACCGGCTGGGAGACAACGATTTCCTTATTAGAGCAGGGAATGAAAGAGGGCGTGATCCGGCCGGTTAAGATCCCAATCGTAAAAATGATGCTGGAGGCGGCATTAGAGCAATTTTTCCAGAGAGATATCCTGATCTCTAACGGGATATCCTATCAGGATGGTCTGGATGAAGTAGTCACGATCTTAGTGCAGGGAATCGTTGCGGAAGGGAAGTGAGGATGATGCAAAAACGCATTTACTGGAATGACGGGTGGAAATTTAAGGAAACATACGAAAATCAAATGAGAGAGACGGCTTATCAGGATGACGCATGGGAGGATGTCAGACTGCCGCACACTTGCAAGGAGACACCGTTTCATTATTTTGATGAGAGCAGTTACCAGATGGTGTGCTGCTATAGAAAACATTTTTTTGCACTGGAAGAATGGAAAGATCAGACCGTGATCGTGACGTTTGAAGGCATCGCGCATGAAGCACAGGTGTTTTTGAACGGGGAAAGGATCGGGGAGCATCACTGTGGCTACACGGCATTTTCCATCGATATCAGCAAAAAACTGCGAATCGGGGCAGAAAATGTGCTTACAGTGCGGGTGGATAGCAGGGAGAACTTAAACATCCCGCCGTTCGGGTATGTGATCGATTATATGACTTACGGCGGAATTTACCGGGAAGCTATGTGGATCTGAAAAATGAGACTTATCTCGCGGATATATTTCTGCACAGCGAAATACCGGAAGGTCAAAAGCCAGACGCAAAGCTGATCTCTGAAATAGAAATTAAAAACAGTGGCAAAACCGATGAAAAAAAGGAATTTCTCATCCGGCAGAGTATCAGAGAGCGCGGCACAGAAAACTACAGACAGATCGGTGAGAGCCGGGTGGCATCAGATCGTAAGCTTTTTTTTCCGGTGCCGGATGTAAAACTCTGGGATCTGGAGAATCCGGTGCTCTATGAAGTCAAAACAGAACTTTTGCAAAATGGAAATGTGCTGGATGAAAATATTACGCTGTTTGGATTCCGGACTGCAGTTTTTTTGCAGGACGGCTTCTATTTAAATGGCAAAAAAGTAAAGCTGCGAGGATTGAACCGCCATCAGAGTTATCCATATGTCGGCTATGCAATGCCGGAATCCATGCAGAAACGGGATGCAGACATTTTGAAAAATGAACTGGGCGTAAATGCGGTGAGGACATCCCATTATCCGCAGAGCGGCATTTTGTGGAGCGGTGTGATGAACTGGGACTTCTGGTCTTTACGGAAATACCGGGCTGGCAGCACATCGGGGATGAAATCTGGAAAAAACAGGCGGTCGAAAACGTAAAAGACATGGTAGAGCAGTATCGGAATCATCCGTCTGTGATCCTGTGGGGTGTGCGGATCAACGAATCCGGGGATGATGACGCATTTTACCGGGAAACAAACCGCGTGGCACATGAACTGGATCCAACAAGACAGACTGGGGGTGTCCGGGCACATAAAAAGAGCAGCCTTTTAGAGGATGTCTATACCTACAATGATTTCAGCCACAATGGGACAAACCACGGATGTGAGAAAAAAGTGCTGTTACGTCTGATAACAGCAAACCGTATCTCATCAGCGAATATAACGGACATATGTATCCAACGAAAAGTTACGACTGGGAGGAACACCGTGTGTGGCATGCCATGCGACATGTAAATGTATTAGATGCAGTTGCCGGGGAAGCGGATATTGCAGGAAGTTTTGGCTGGTGCATGTTTGACTACAATACACATAAGGATTTTGGCAGCGGCGACCGTATCTGTTATCACGGTGTGATGGACATGTTCCGAAATCCGAAACTTGCGGCTGCGGTCTACACGTGTCAGCAGGAAAAGGAGCCGGTACTTGAAATCAGTTCGTCCATGGATATCGGGGAACATCCGGGCTGTAACCGCGGAACGATCTGGATTTTTACCAATGCGGACAGTGTACGGATGTACAAAAATGACCGGTTTTTAAAGGAGTATACCGCATCAGATTCGCCGTATAAAAATCTTTCACACGGTCCAATCGCAGTGGATGACTTTATCGGGGATGCCATTGAAAAAGAGGAAGATTTTAAACCGGAGCAGGCAAGGAAAGTGAAGTATATCCTGAATGCGGCGGCGCGGTATGGACTTTCCAATCTTCCGAAAGGCGTGTATTTGGCGGCGTTGAAGCTGATACTCATGTATCACATGAAGCGACGGATGCAGTGGCTTTGTACAACCGTTATATCGGTGACTGGGGAGGTACTTCGACAAGCTACCGGTTTGAGGCAGTAAAGAATGGAAAAGTGGTAAAAGTGGTCAGAAAAGAGCCGGTCACTTCCATGCATTTATCCGCGGAACCGGACCATCAAAACCTGACAGAACGAAATACTTATGAAGCTGCGGAAATCCGTATCCGTGCCCTGGATCAGAACGATAATATCGTAAGCTTTTACCAGGAACCGGTTGTACTGTCGACGGAGGGACCAATCGCCATCATTGGACCTGAAATCATTTCCCTGCAGGGAGGCATGGGCGGCACTTATGTCAGAACGACCGGGGAAGAAGGCGTCGGGATTTTAAAGATAAAAGCGGCACAGATGGAAGAGCAGAGAATACTGTTTGAAGTGAAAAATGACAGAAAATAAACGGTCACTGTGTTTTACAATGTGAAAAGAAATTTTGAAAAGAATTTTAATAAACACAAAATAAGGAAGGATGAAGTGTAAGATGACAGAACGATCAAAACAGATTTTTGGAAACGACATTGCACCGGGTGCCTATAAAAAAGCAGTCCGGTCAAAGCAGAAATTTATCCGTAAATTCGGAGATGACAGCACAAAAATTTATCCGACCTCGATTCAGGCAAATCCGTATATCGGACCGGAGCTCGGTGTTTCAGATATCCGTGTAGGCGAAGAAGGCACAGCGGATTTTAATACGGAAAAAGGAATCATTGTCGGAAACATCCGTATGGGATTTGGTCATTACCGCATTTCCATGGCGATCGCTTCCGCAGCACATGCGCTGGGGTATGAACCGTACTGGATGGATTTAAATTCCTACGGACAGACCACCTGTACCAAAGTGATCGGTGCGCAGAATGATCTTTACTCCATGGGTTCCCGTCTGTCACAGAAGAGCAGACTCTTTAACCGTCTGGTGTGGGAGCCGATGAACTATGAGGGATTTCGCAAACTGACCTACAATGCAGCAGATCAGAAAAATGCAGAATTGATGGCTCCGGTGTATGCGAATATCCCAAAGGATATCCCGGTCGTCGCAACGCATGTGTGGCCGGCGCAGGCTGCGCTTCACGCCGGAATGAAATATGTGGTCAATGCGATCCCGGACAACTGGCAGATGGCGCTTCATTTAGCGGAAGGCAGCATTCACACGGTGCAGACGCACTATGCATACCAGGGGTACCGCATTTTAAACGGAATGCAGGGGAATGATGTGTTGAATCCGATGCCGGAAGATGCTCTTTTTTATACCGGACATTATATCGACCATGAGCTTGTCAGCAATATCGAGACGGACTGCGCAGCGAGAAAACAGAGAAAAGAGGAGGGAAAACCGATGCGTTTTCTCCTGACGATCGGCGGTGCCGGTGCACAGAAAGAAATTTTTGCAGAGATCATCCGTTTTTTGCTGCCACAGATCAAAGAAAAGAAAGCGGCGCTTTATGTCAATGTCGGTGATTACCGCAATGTCTGGGAGGAACTTTTAAAGGAAATCCCGGAGATGGGACATTATGCGAAAGAACATTTTAACGACTGGGAGGATACGAAAAAATTTGCGGAGGATGCGCTTAACAAAGATGTCATCGGAATCCACGGCTTCTGGCATGAAAATATTTTTGAAGCGGTATACTGCACGAATCTTCTGATGCGAAGCTGCGATGTGCTCGTCACAAAGCCGAGTGAACTTTCATTTTATCCGGTGCCGAAACTATTTATCAGACGTGTTGGAGGACACGAGCAGTGGGGAGCAATCCATTCCGCGGAGATCGGTGATGGCACATTAGAGTGCAGGGATATCCCGCACACGCTTCAGATGATGAAACTGTTTCTGGAAGAAAAAACACTGCTCTGCGATATGTGCGACAACATTGTAAAAAATAAAGAAGCCGGAATCTACGACGGGGCGTATAAGGTCGTGGAACTTGCATTTTCGATGAAGCAGAAAAAATTTTAGGAAGGAAAAAAATCCTCTGCTCGCCAGAGGACTCGCATTTTCCTTCGGAAAACAAGGGAGGAAAATCCTCTGCTCGCCAGAGGGCTCGCATTTTTCTCCGAAAAACAAGGAGGATTTATGAAATTAACAGGAAAAGAGAAAGTCTCATACGGACTTGGGGCGGTCGGAAAAGATATGGTTTATATGTTTTCGGCAAGTTATGTTTTATATTATTATCAGGATATTTTAGGAGTCAGCGCGATCGCAATGGGAATCATTCTGATGGCGGCGCGTGTGTTTGATGCATTTAACGATCCGATCATGGGTGTGGTCGTTGCAAAGACGCGCACAAAATGGGGCAAATTCCGCCCGTGGCTGTTTATCGGGACACTGACAAATGCAGTGATTTTGTATCTGATGTTTGCGGCACCGCCAAAACTCGACGGAAACGGACTGGTGGCATATGCGGCAGTGACTTACATTTTGTGGGGTGTTACCTATACCATGATGGATATCCCATACTGGTCGATGATCCCGGCTTTTACGGAGGGCGGAAAAGAGAGAGAAGGACTTTCCACACTCGCGCGCTCCTGCGCCGGAGTCGGTTCTGCGATCGTGACGATCATCACAATGAAATGTGTCTATATGTTAGGGCAGGGAAATGAGCGAGTCGGTTTCAAATGGTTTGCGCTGGTGGTTGCAATTCTGTTTTTTGTATTTATTTTAATCACCTGTTTAAATATCAAAGAAAAATCTACCGTGGATGTGGAGGCACCTTCGGTTGGACAGATGTTCCGTTCCCTGTTACAGAACGATCAGGCGATGACGGTCGTTGTGACAATCGTTTTGATCAACTGCTCGATTTACATTACATCCAATCTCGTCATTTATTTTTTCAAGTATGACTTTGGCGGTGATAGCTGGTACAATGCCTATACCTTATTTAATACGTTTGGTGGAGCAATGCAGATTCTTGCCATGATGCTGTTTTTCCCGATCCTGCGCAAATTTCTGGGAACGATCCAGGTGTTTTATACCAGTTTTGTGATGGCGATTTTAGGATATGCGGTTCTTCTGATTTTAATGTTTGTCAATATGTCAAACCTGTATCTGCTGTTTGTTCCTGCATTTTTTATCTTTTCAGCAAATGGAATGTTATCCGTTCTCACAACGGTATTCCTTGCGAATACGGTCGATTACGGAGAGTGGAAGAATCACAGAAGGGATGAGAGCGTGATCTTTTCCATGCAGACTTTCGTTGTAAAACTTGCTTCCGGTGTGGCTGCGCTTGTGGCATCGATCTGCCTGACCGTCTGCAATTTAAGCCAGAATACGGACGGGGCAGCAGTTGCGGCAGCGGGAAGTTCGATCGCAGGACTGCGCCTGACCATGACAGTATTCCCGATCGCAGGACTGCTTGTTGCGGTATTTTATTTCCGCAAAAAATATATTTTAAGTGAGCAGAAAGTGGAAGAAATCGCAAAAGAGATCAAGGAGATGAAAAAAGCATGATCACAGTCGAAAACCAGTTATTTTCCCTGCATACCAGACATACTTCTTATCTGTTCCGTGTCATGGAAACCGGACATTTGGAGCACTTATATTATGGAAGAAAAATTCATCCAGCCATAGACGGATTGATGGAACAGCATGCATTTGCGCCGGGCAATACCAATATTTATGACAGTGAACATCTGCAGTTTTCCTTAGAGGACGCATGTCTTGAGATGTCCTCTTTCGGGAAAGGCGATATCAGGGAGCCTTTTGTGGAACTGACACTTTCCGATGGAAGCGAAACGTCTGATTTCCTGTTTGAAAAATTTGAACAGGGAACCGGAAAGGAAGAATTTGAGACACTTCCGGGATCGTATGATGAGTCCGGTGAGGTGGAGTGGCTTGGTGTGACACTGCGCGATAAAAACAGCGGAGTCATATTAGAACTCCATTATTATGTCTATGAGGACTGTGATGTGATCACAAGGAGCGCAAAACTCATCAATGAGAGCGGGGATGTGGTAAAGTTAAACCGCCTGATGAGCCTGCAGCTTGATTTAGAACCGTCCGACTATGTGTTTACAACATTTCACGGGGCTTGGGCACGTGAAATGGGGCGCACGGACGTACGGCTGGTGCCGGGAAAATATGTAAACGCCTCTTACACGGGAACGTCGTCGAGCCGTGACAATCCGTTTGTGATGCTTGGAAAAGAACATACCACGGAGGATGCGGGGGAATGTTTTGGATTTAATCTGATCTACAGCGGCAATCACTATGAGGCGGCGGAGGTCGGCAGTTTTGGAAAAGTAAGAATCGTATCCGGGATCAATCCGCAGTCGTTCTGTTTTACACTTGAGTCAGGGGAGAGTTTTGAGGCGCCGGAGGCGGTAATGACCTACGCATCAGACGGATATAATGCCATGAGCCAGAATATGCACCGTTTTGTGCGGGAGCACATTGTGAGGGGAACCTGGAAGAAAAAGGAGCGCCCGGTGCTCTTAAACAGCTGGGAGGCAGCCTATTTTGACATTAATGAAAGAAAACTGCTCTCACTTGCAAAAGCGGGAAAAGAGGCGGGCATTGAGCTTTTCGTCATGGATGACGGCTGGTTTGCAAAACGTGATAATGACACGAGATCGTTAGGAGACTGGCAGCCAAATCCAAAGAAACTGCCGGGCGGTTTAAAGGGGATTGCAGATAAGATCAAGGCGATTGGCATGGATTTTGGAATCTGGGTGGAGCCTGAGATGGTCAATGTGGACAGTGATCTCTACCGCAGCCATCCGGACTGGGTGATCGAGATTCCGGGAAAGGCGCACTCGGAAGGGCGCAATCAGAGGATCCTTGATCTGACCAGAAAGGACGTGCAGGATCATATCATTGAGGAGATGGGCAGAGTATTTTCCTCCGCGGACATTTCCTATGTAAAATGGGATATGAACCGCACATTTTCGGATTATTTTTCACAGAGTATCCGTCCTGAAAGGCAGGGGGAGGTGGCACACCGGTATGTGATGGGACTTTACCGCTGCATGAGGGAGCTGACAAAGAGATTCCCGGACATCCTGTTTGAGGCTGTGCTGCGGGTGGAAACCGTTTTGACCTTGGTATGCTCTGTTATTTCCCACAGATCTGGGCGAGCGATGATACAGATGCGCTCTGCCGTGCCGAGATCCAGACCGGGTACAGCTACGGCTACCCGATGTCCGTGATAAGCGCACATGTCTCCGGCTGCCCAAATCATCAGACACTGCGCACGACACCGCTTGAAACACGTTTTGCGGTAGCGGCGTTTGGACTGCTCGGATATGAGTGCAATTTCTGTGATCTGAAAAAAGAAGAGTCAGAAGCCATCAAAGCGCAGATCATTCTTTACAAAAAATGGCGCAGTGTGCTGCAACAGGGAATTTTTTACCGTGGCAGGAGTTTTACAGGGAACGGCAGAGGAAATGCGTTTGGAAAAAACAGTGTCCTCTGGAATGATGACAGCAATGTGACGGAATGGACGTGCGTCTCGCCGGATCAGTCGAAGGCGGTCGGCTTCGTCATGCAAAAGCTTGTCGTGCCAAACACGCAGTTCGGTACTATAAACCACAGGGACTCTGTGAGGAAAAGAAGTATCATTTTTATAACCGTTCTTTAAAATATAATGTCAAAGAGTTCGGGGATCTGGTTAACACCGTATCACCGATCCATATCAGACAGGACTCCATTGCGCACAATCTGGTTGCAAAGTTTGTGAAAATGGACGGGGAAAAGGAGAATATTACGGCATACGGGGATACCCTGATGTATGGCGGCGTGAAGTTGAAACCGGCATTTTCCGGCAATGGATATAATGAGAATGTGAGATATTTTCAGGATTTCGGGGCGCGGATGTATTTTATGGAAGAGGCTTTCGAAGATCATGCTCTATGATTTTGGTTCGTCGATCTTAAGGAGCATCGGGGACAGTGAGCACCCGCTTTACAGCCTGATCGCTGCGGTATGTAAGAGAGTGCACGAATTCTGGGTGCTGATGATCATTTACCCGATTTCGTGGGTTGTGACGGGAATTGCGATGATGATCGCGTATACGTTGCTGCGGAGAAAGATTTTGGCAAAAAGTGGTGTAAATCAGCTTGAATAAAAAAATATAAGGGGAAAAAATGTCTTATATCATATCCTACGTCGGAGCCGGCGGAAAGACCAGCAGCATTTATCAGGATGCTGCAGCGTTTGTAAACGAGGGGAAAAAAGTCATGATCACAACTACAACGCATATGTATGTGCCAAAAGACCGGGTGTTCATTGATGGCAGGGAGAAAAGTTGTGAGAAGCTGCGAGAGGAAGTAGCCGGGATTTTGAAAAAAAACGGGATCTGTGTGTGTGGCACAATTTTAAGTGATAATAAAAAAACAGAGATTTATGCGGTTGGAAAATGTGCCGGAAACGATGCTGTTGAAGAACAGCAGAAGATGGAACCGGAGAAGTTTAAAACTTTAAGCATTAAACAGCTTACAGCAGTATGCAAAGAGGCAGATGTTGTCCTGATCGAGGCGGACGGCGCTGCACATAAGGCGGCAAAAGCGCCGGAAGCATGGGAGCCGGCGGTGTATGCACAGAGCAATAAAGTTGTGATCGTCATGGGACTTCACGCAGTCGGAGGAAGTGTGGATGAAGTGTGCCACAGACCAGAGTGCGTAAAGGAAGCATTAGACTGCGACGGAGCGCATCTTTTGACGCGTACGGATTTGGATGTACTGATGGCGGTCTATGAAAAAAAGATCGGACAGCAGTTTCCGGGGATGGAGACGGAGCGGAGATATTTTATAAAAAGTTCTTGACACTACCGCTTTACCATGCTAAAATCGAAACGACTTAAAAAACAAAGAAACGTTAAATCGTTGAGCAAAGAGAGTACTTCATAGGATATCTCACAGAGAGTCCGTGGCTGGTGGAAACGGACAGATGAATATGAAAGGAATGGGTTTGCGAGAGCAAAGCGAACAGCGTACCAGATGGTATGGTCAGTAGCGGATGCCGTGTCCTCACGTTACAGAGGTAAGATATCGGACAGTAAAGAAAGATAGCTGTTTGTGTGTCGGATGAGGTCAGACATGATTGGTGGCGGATATTTCCAGTTCTTGGAAATATCCGTTTTTCATTCATAGGAAATTACGTCCTATGAATGAAAAAGCTCCGGGCGGGATGCGCACCTTGCGGAGATGAAGTTTGCTGTAAACAGCACCGCTCGGGCGCAAAAGAGTCGCAAGCGACTCTTTGTCCTGCATGGAATCATAATGTCTGGCGAAACAGGGTGGCACCGCGTGAAAACGCCCCTGACTGGAAAAAAATTCCGGTCAGGGGCGTTTTTTAACAATAAAATTCGCGCAGAGTGTGAACTTTATTGTTTTGATAGCATGGTTTTGCAACAGGTGATTCGAGAATGGAGATTGGGATGAAAAGAATTTACAGAGTTTACAAAAAGACAGTCAGTATTGTAAATGAGACAGCAACCGGGATGTACCGGAATCTGGTGGGAAAGAAAAAAGGATTTTTGTTAGAGAGTTATGACAAGAATTATGACCGCTATACATTTTTCGGCGTAGAACCGGAAGAGATCATTTCCTCGAAGGGACAGTCAATGGTGATTACAAAAAAAGATGGTACCGAGGATGTCAGGGAGGGAAATCCGCTTACATTATTAAAAGAATATTATAACGAATTTGAAATTCGGAAGGACAATGAGGAACTGAATTTTTCGGGAGGTCTTGTGGGAAGTGTTGGTTATGACTTCGTGAGATACAGTGAGGTGCTGCCGGAAGAAAACCCGGATGAGATCGGGATTGAGACGGTTCAGCTTATGCTGATGAAAGAATTCATTGTGGTTGATCATGTGGCAGAAACACTGACCGCGGTGATCTTAGAATCCGATGATGAGACAGGAAAAGAAACGGCAGCGAAAAAAGCAGCAGAATTGATCAAAACTGCCATGCAGGAACAGAAAGAATCAGAAGTAAGACTGTTTCCGGATGGAGTGATCACGAAAAAGTCAGATACTTTAGAGGAATACAGTGAAAAGGTAAATAAGATCAAACAGTATATCCGCGACGGGCATATTTTCCAGACCGTGTTATCACAGCGCTGGACGATCGCGACGGGACAGGATGGATTTGATCTGTACTGCGAACTCCGTGAGCTAAACCCATCTCCATATCTTTATTATTTTAATTTTGGAGATTTTGAAGTGATTGGAAGTTCCCCGGAGATGCTGGTCAAACAACAGGGGAATAAGGTATTTACCTGCCCGATCGCCGGAACAAGACCAAGGGGAAAGACAAAGGAAGAAGATGACAGACTGCACAGGGAATTGCTTGCCGATGAAAAAGAACGTGCCGAACATGTCATGTTAGTTGATCTGGCCCGCAATGATATGGGACGCATCTCAGAGTTTGGTACGGTAAAAGTTACAGACTTTATGAGCGTAAAAAATTATTCACATGTCATGCATATCGTCTCGATGGTCGAGGGACGCAAGAAAGGCAGTTTTCACCCGTTTGATCTGCTGGCATCCTTCCTCCCGGCAGGAACTTTGAGCGGAGCACCAAAGATCAGGGCGATGGAGATTATCGAAGAACTGGAGAGTGTGAGAAGAGGCCTTTACGGTGGTGCAACCGGATATGTGGATTTTTCCGGCGATATGGATTTCTGTATCACGATCCGTACGATGATCAAAAAAGGAAAAACGTTTATTTACAGGCAGGAGCCGGAATCGTTGCAGATTCTGTTCCGGAAAATGAATACAAAGAATGTTGTAACAAGGTCATGGCTCTGGCAAAAACCCTTGTGGAGGAGGAAAACTTATGATATTGCTGATCGATAACTACGATTCATTTACATTTAATCTGTACCAATATATTGGAACTTTTACGCAGGATATAAAGGTTGTCCGCAATGATAAGATTACGATCGGGGAGATAAGAGAGTTACATCCGGATAAAATTGTTCTTTCCCCAGGACCGAAAAGTCCGAAGGAAGCAGGAATCTGTATGGATGTGGTAAAGGAATTTTACAGAGAGATTCCAATCCTTGGCATCTGCTTGGACATCAGTGTATCGGTGAGGCATTTGGGGGAACCGTGACATACGCAAAAGCATTGTTCCATGGAAAACAGTCAGAGATCACACATACCGGAACCGGAATTTTCGCAGGAATTACCTCACCGGTCAAGGTGGCAAGATATCACTCGCTGGCAGTGCAGATGGATGATCTGCCGGAATGTCTGACGGTTATGGCACAGACCAAAGACGGAGAGATCATGGCAATGCAGCATAAAGAATATCCGGTGATCGGTTTACAGTTTCATCCGGAATCTATCTATACAGAACATGGAAAACGAATGGTGGAAAATTTTATCAATGGAATCAATTAGGAGGTAGTTATGATACTCGATGTCATTGTAGAGGATAAAAAGAAGCGTCTGCCGGAACATAAAAAGAATATCAGTGAAATAAAAATGCGTGAACTGGCAGAGAAGTATGAAGGCAAAAACACGGTTTTTATCAGGCATTAAGTAAAAGTGGTATTTCCATTATCGGAGAATTTAAAAATGCTTCCCCAAGTCTTTGGAAAATTAAAAGTAAAATAAATTTATTGGACAGAATTGATGAATACAACGAATCGGTAGACGCAATTTCCTGCCTGACCGAGGAAGATCATTTTGATGGAAATGTGGACTATCTGAAAAAGATAAGGACGATCACGGAGCTCCCAATCTTAAGAAAAGATTTTATGATCGATCCCTACCAGTTTTATGAGGCAAAGGCGATTGGGGCAGATGCAGTACTTTTGATCGCAGCAATTTTAGATGATGCACAGATGAAAGATTTTTATCAGTTATCGAAAGAATTAGAGCTGGATGCACTGGTGGAAGTACACGATGAGAAAGAACTGGAGCGGGCAATGAAGATCGATGCAGATATCATTGGAGTCAACAACCGCAACCTCAAAGATTTTACAATCAGTCTCGATACGACGGTACAGCTTTCGAAACTGGTACCGGAAGACAAAGTTTTGGTTGCGGAGAGTGGTATCTTACAGGATGCGGATGTGGAACTTTTAAAGGAATGTGGTGTGGATGCATTCCTGATCGGCAGGGCACTGATGGAAGCGGAGCATCCGAAGGAGGTTGCAAAGAGGTGGAAAGCATAAAACAGAAAGTTCCACAGATCAAAATCTGTGGGATCACGCAGGATGAGGAAATACAATGGCTGAATGAAGCGGATGTTTCCTATGCAGGATTTGTTTTATATGAAAAAAGCTGCCGTTACATTCCAATCAGTAAAACACAAGAATTGTTTGAAAAATTAAATGACAATATAAAAAAGGTAGCTGTCGCAGTAAACCCGGATGTGACGATGGTAAAACAAGTTATGGATGCGGGGTTTGATATCCTGCAGGTGCATGGCAATCTGACAGAGGAAGTCCTCGCAGTGACAGAGATCCCGGTCTGGCGGGCGGTCAATCTTACGGATGCGAATATATTTGAGGAACTAGTGAGGGAATATAGAGATTTATCCATAGATGAAAAAATCACGGCACTTCTCATGGATGCCAAAGAGTTTGGAAGCGGAAAAACCTTTGGATGGGATGCATATGAGAGAGACGAGGGCAAAGAAATGCTAAGGCAGTTACGACAGATACTTGAGAAAGAACAAATCCAGTTTGTACTTGCAGGAGGTCTTACCCCGGATAACGTCAGCCGGGGGATAGATATTTTTTCACCGGATATCGTGGATGTCAGTTCGGGTGTGGAAAAAGAACCTGGACAGGGAACCGGAAAAGACAGGGAAAAAATACAGAAATTTGTGAGGAACATGCATTCTATTGTTTAGACGGCGGAAAATCAGAAATATAACAGTATTTCGTTATAGAAAGTGATAAATAAAGTAAAAGAGATATAAGTTAATTTTAAATTTAAGAAAGGAATACAAAAATTATGAACCAGAAAGCATATTACGGAGAATTTGGAGGACAGTATGTAGCGGAATCTCTGATGAATACATTAGAGGAATTAGACAAAGCATTTGAGGAGGCAATCCATGATCCGGAATTTATGGAGCAGTACCATTACTATTTAAAACAGTATGTGGGACGCGAGACACCTCTTTACTTTGCGGAACGTCTCAGTGAAAAGTATGGCACAAAGATTTATTTAAAACGTGAGGATTTAAACCATACCGGAGCACATAAGATCAATAATGTAATTGGTCAGATCCTCCTTGCAAAGCGTATGGGAAAAAAGAAAGTTATTGCGGAGACCGGTGCCGGACAGCACGGCGTGGCAACTGCGACAGGTGCAGCTTTGTTTGACATGGAATGTACCGTTTACATGGGCGAGGAAGATATCAGGCGACAGGCACTGAATGTTATGAGAATGGAGATGTTAGGGGCAAAAGTCGTAAGTGTCCGTTCCGGCAGTAATACATTAAAGGATGCCACCAACGAGGCAATCCGTACCTGGGCAAAGACAGCGGAAGATACCTTTTATATCATAGGTTCTGCGGTAGGTCCATATCCTTATCCAAAGATGGTCAGGGAATTTCAGAGCGTGATCAGCAGAGAAGCAAAAAAACAGTTCTTAGAAGTGGAACACAAGCTGCCGGATGCCGTGATGGCATGCGTGGGCGGCGGCTCAAACTCCATTGGAATGTTTGCAGATTTTATAGAGGAACTTTCGGTAAAACTGATCGGCGTTGAGGCGGCCGGAAAGGGAATCGAGACAGGTGAGCATGCGTCGGCGATGGCACTTGGTGAGCCGGGAGTCTTACATGGCATGCGTTCCTATCTGCTGCAGGATGAAGATGGAAATGTAAAACTGGCACACTCTATTTCCGCAGGACTGGATTATCCGGGGGTCGGACCGGAGCACGCCTATCTCAGAGACAGCGGAAGAGCCACATATGTTTCCGTGACCGATACAGAGGCAATGGATGCGCTGATGGAACTCTGTAAATTAGAAGGAATCATTCCTGCGATTGAGAGTGCACATGCAGTAGCTTATGCGAGCAAATATGCGAAAGAACTTACCGAAAAACTTGGTGCAGCGGAAGCAAAGGATAAGACAATGATCATCTGTCTGTCAGGACGTGGAGATAAGGATGTCAATACGATTGCGGATTATCTGGCAGGAAAAGGCTACCTGAACTGATTCAGAAAAATAAATTAAAATAATATAAACATGATTTAATAAACGAAAAGAAGGGAAAGACAGATATGAATCGTATTGAAGCAAAAATGAAAGCCTTACAGGAAAAAGGCGAAAAAGCATTTATCACTTATATTACAGCAGGACTTCCGGATCTTGAGGGAACAAAGAAACTGCTAAAGGCGCAGGAGAAGGCCGGACTTGACGTTGTGGAACTTGGGATCCCGTTTTCTGATCCTGTTGCAGATGGTCCGGTCATTCAGGATGCATCCTACAAAGCAATCTGTAACGGCATCAATTTAAAAAAAGTATTTGTGACAGTAGAGGAGCTGAGAAAAGAAGGTTCAGAGCTTCCAATCGTCTTTATGATGTATTACAACACCATACTTCATTATGGGGTAGAGGCATTTGTGAAAAAATGTAACGAGGTCGGTGTGGATGGTCTTATTATCCCGGATCTGCCGCTTGAGGAACAGGAAGAAATCGCAAAATACTTAAATCAGGATGAAACAACTATTCTGATTCAGCTTGTTTCACCAGTTTCCGGTGACCGTATTCCAAAGATATTAGATGGCGCAAAAGGGTTTGTATACTGCGTATCTTCTATGGGTGTAACCGGGCAGGGAGCAGATTTCCACAAAGAAGTTTTAAGTTATCTGAAGAGCGTGAAGGCTGTCGCAAAGATTCCGGTCATGATGGGATTTGGTATCCGCACAGCGGAGGATGTAAAACCGATGAAAGATACGATCGACGGTGCAATCGTGGGAAGCCATTTCATCCGTCTGATGGAAGAAAATGATTACAGCACAAAAGTGGCAGCAGAGTATTGCAGTACATTTAAGAAAGAATTAAATTAACTTTAAATAAAAATAGGGAGGAAAATCATGAAAGAATACATAGCAAAAGCAGTAGATGGAAAAGATTTAACACAGGAAGAAGCAAAAAAAGCAATGGAGATCATGTTAAGCGGAGAGGCAACGCAGGCACAGATCGCAGCATTTTTAACGGCAATGCGCATGAAAGGAGAAACGTTAGAGGAACTCATCGGTCTGGCATCGGTGCTGCGCGATAAGGCGGAGACAATCACACCGAAATCTGAAAACTATGTGGATCTGGTCGGAACCGGTGGAGACTGTACCTATACATTCAATATTTCAACCACATCTGCGTTTGTGGTCGCAGCGGCAGGACTTCCGGTTGCAAAGCATGGCAACCGTTCCATCTCCTCAAAATCCGGTGCGGGTGATGTGTTAGAGGCACTTGGAGTCAACATTATGGCAGAACCGGCACTGGTACAGAAATGTGTTGATGAGACCGGAATAGGTTTTATGTTTGCACAGCTTTTCAATAAATCCATGAAATACGTTGGACAGGTGAGAAAAGAGCTGGGAATCCGTACGGTATTTAACATCTTAGGACCTCTTGCAAATCCGTCCCGTGCAAAAAATATGGTCGTTGGTGTATACAGTCCGGCATTGACGGAGAAAATAGCAAAAGCTATGGGCAGACTTGGCGTGGAGCGCGGATTTGTCATCAGTGGAAATGATAATATGGATGAATTTACGTTAAGCGGAACGACCACAGTATCAGAGATTGATGGGGAAAATGTAAAAACCTATGAGGTAACACCGGAGCAGTTTGGATTAAAGAGAGCTTCCTTAGAGGAATTGCGCGGTGGAGACGGTGCACAGAATGCCGAGATAACGAAAGCTATTTTAAGCGGAAAAGAAACAGGAGCAAAACGTGAGATTGTTCTTTTGAATGCCGGAGCAACTCTTTATATCGGAGGGGTTGCAGAATCCATAGAATCTGGTGTAAAATTAGCGGCAGAAACCATCGACTCCGGAAAAGCAATGAAAAAACTTGAGGAATTAGTCAGAGTTTCAAATTCATAGAAAAGCACGAAAAGTGCAGGAATGGAGAAAATAATGATACGATTTAACAGCGATTATACGGAAGGATGCCATCCGGCAATTTTAAGAAGACTCGAAGAGACAAACATGGAACAGACGGCGGGATATGGAGAGGATGAATATTGCAGGGAGGCGGCAGAACGGATAAAAGCTGTCTGCGAAGCACCGGATGCCAATGTACATTTTCTGGTTGGGGGAACACAGACCAATGTCACAGTGATCGCATCTGCATTAAGACCCTATCAGGGAGCCATCACGGCGACGACCGGACATATCAATGTGCACGAGACCGGAGCACTTGAGGCGTGCGGATATAAATGCCTGACGATCGATACGCCGGATGGAAAGCTGACGGCAGAGCAGGTTGAAAAATATACAAAAGCACATTTTGCAGATGAGAGTTTTGAACATATGGTACAGCCGAAACTCGTGTATATTTCCAATCCGACGGAACTTGGAACCATCTATAAAAAGGCAGAACTTGAGGCGTTATACCGGGTTTGCAGGGAAAACGATCTGTATCTGTTTTTAGACGGAGCGAGACTTGGATACGGACTTGCATGCCGGGAAAATGATCTGACGATGGCAGATATTGCTGCGAATACGGATGTTTTTTATATAGGAGGAACCAAGGTAGGTGCTTTGTTTGGTGAGGCAGTCGTGATCACCAATCCTGAACTGAAAAAAGATTTCCGTTATAGCATCAAGCAGCGTGGCGGTATGCTGGCAAAAGGAAGATTGTTAGGAATTCAGTTTCTGACTTTATTTGAGGAGAACCATTATTTTGAAATATCAGCACATGCAGCACGACTTGCAGAAAAATTAAAAGATGAATTAACAAAAATGAACATTTCGTTCTATATCAATTCCCCGACAAACCAGCAGTTCCCGATTTTGTCGGATGATGTATTAGACAAGCTGCGGGAAAAATACAGCTTTGCATATCAGGCAAGGGTGGATGAAACACACAGTGCAGTGCGTTTCTGTACCTGCTGGGCAACAAAAGAAGAAAATGTTGAAGCACTTCTTACAGACATAAGAGCAATCATATAGAAATGGAGATTACCGGTATGTCGGCAAAGAAAAAAATATTATTACTTGCAACAGGGGGTACGATTGCTTCTAAAAAGTCTGAGAATGGATTAAAGCCACAGATCACACCGGAAGAACTGTTAGAGTATATTCCGCAGGTAAAAGAATTTTGTGAGGTATCTGCAATACAGCTTTTGAATCTCGACAGTTCTAATATGGAACCGGAACATTGGAAAAAAATTGTACATGCAATCCGGGAATATTATGACGCTTATGATGGATTTGTCATTGCACATGGCACGGATACAATGGCATATACAGCTGCTGCACTTTCTTATATGATCCAGAATTCAACAAAGCCGATCGTGATCACGGGAGCACAAAAACCGATCGACCTTGAAATTACGGATGCAAAATCAAATCTGATCGACAGTTTTTTATATGCGGCAGATGAAAAATCACAGGGCGTGCAGATTGTTTTCGATGGCAAAGTCATTGCGGGAACGCGTGCAAAAAAAGTAAGATCGAAAAGCTATAATGCTTTTTCAAGCATTGATTTTCCGTCACTGGCAGTGATTCAGGATGGCAATATCATGCGTTATCTGCCGATGCTCCCATATGAGGATGAAGTACGGTTCTATGAGGAACTTGACGAGAACATTTTCCTGATGAAACTGATCCCCGGTATCCGTCCGCGGGTGTTACAGAGTATTTTTGAAAATTATGACTGTATTATAGTGGAAAGTTTTGGTGTGGGCGGTATTCCAAAATCCATAGCGGATGAGTTTTACCGTCTGTGCAGACAGTACCCGGACAAACTGGTAGTCATGGCAACACAGGTGGCACACGAGGGTAGTGATATGACCGTATATGAGGTCGGGCACGATATGAAAAAGTACTGTCGTTTCTTAGAATCTTATGATATGACACTTGAATCGGTCATCGCAAAGACAATGTGGATGCTTGGAAATTTTGATCTGCACAGCATAGATGTGGAGGACATTTTCTACCGCAGCATTAATTATGATGTGATTTTTGGAAAAAACAGAAAATGTTAAAACAGATTGTAAACAAAAGTGAAATATCCAGTTGACAATAGGAAAGAATCGGACTAGACTGTAAAAAAACAAATGCGGAAACATTTTTTCGCAGAAAAGAGGAGAAAATGAAAATTTCTACAAAAACAATCGTTACCGTTGGGATGTTTACTGCAGTCCTCGCAGTTCTTTCCATTCTTCAGATTCCGATGCCGACCGGTGTGCCGATCACCCTGCAGACTTTTGCAATGGCATTGTGCGGTTATGTGTTAGGATGGCAGTCTGGAGTGGCAGCAACATTACTTTATATTGTACTTGGAACTGTTGGTGTACCGATTTTTGCGGGAATGAGTGCAGGACCGGGAGTGCTGTTTGGCTATACCGGTGGATTTATTTTTGGATTTATTTTTCTGACATTGTTATGTGGCATTTCTGTCCGCAGAAAAAATCCGGCGGTAAAGATCATCCTTGGAGTAATCGGTCTTTTGATCTGTCATCTGCTTGGTGCTGTTCAGTATGCAGTTTTGGCGCATATTACTATTGGAGCATCTTTAGTGGCAGTGTCACTGCCTTATATTGTAAAAGATGTGATTTCAGTGGTTGGTGCTTATCTGGTTGCCATTGCTGTCCGTAAGGCGCTTTATGCAGGAAATATTTTACAGGATGCAAAGGCAGCTTAAAGGTGGCATATCTATGAAAAAATTTCGTGTGCACCATATTTTGTGTACCGTCCTTTACCGGGGAGAGGGATACAGTGGCACCTTCTGTGACAATATGACACAGAAGGTGCGGGAACTGAAGGCAGACCCGGAAGAACCGCTCATGCTCGTGACAGACCCGGATATGATCTGTGCGCGCTGTCCGAACCGGACACCGGATGATACCTGTGTGGATGATAAAAATCATGTAAAATCAAAAGATCTGGAGCTGTTAGAACTGTTCGGATTAAAAGAAAATCAGCTTTATTCTTACAGGGAACTGCTGCAGTGTGCAGAAAAAAAAGATTGATAAGGAAAACTTTTTAAAAAGCTGTGGACGATGCAGATGGTATCAGCAGGGATTGTGCAGTTATGAAGAATGGCTCGAAAATGCCAGAAAAATCTTAAATTTTCTTAAAGAACTTTAGAATCAGATCTGGAAACAGTATAATAGTACCAGTATAGAGACTTCAGCATAAGTATGCTGAAGTCTTTTGCTTAACAGGATTCTTTTCTGGATAGACAGTATGAAAAATATGCCTGACAAGGGAAATCAATATTTTATTCCGTTTTCTTGTTAATATAATTCGTCTTATACTTTGAGTAAATGATCTTCTGGCTGTGGTAGAGTCCGAAATAACCGGAAAGCATGTAGCTGAAAGCAACTGCCAGTAAAAAGTATGGCATTCCGTCATAACCGAACAGCTCAAAACTGATCAAAAGAGAAGTGATCGGACAGTTAGTTACACCGCAGAATACAGCAGCCATGCCGACAGCGGTGCAGAGTGCAGGCGAAAAGCCGAGCAGGTTTCCGAACAGACATCCAAACGCTGCACCCGTGAAAAACGAAGGCACGATCTCGCCGCCTTTGTAGCCAGCGCCAAGCGTGGCAGCTGTAAAGATCATTTTCAGTAAAAATGCTTCCGGGCGCACGGTGCCGTCGATGCACTGTGCGATGATATTGACGCCTGTTCCGTTGTAATTCTGGTTACCGACAAGCAGTGTCAGCACGATCACGATACATCCGCCGACGAAAACCCTTACATAGGGATTCTTGAAAAAATGTTTATAAAGCACTTCGGACTGGTGCAGCATCACGCAGAACAGGATACTGATACCGGCGCAGAGAATTGCCAGCACGGAGATGCGGACGGCGTTGCCGATTCCGAAGGAGGGAATCGAATCAATGAGAAAAAGGTCCTGCGAAATTCCGAAAGAAACGGCAATCCCATGCGCAACAAGGGAAGAGATTACGCATGGAACCAGTGCAGCGTAATACATGATGCCGACACTTACAACTTCCATGGAGAAAATAGCAGCAGCCATAGGTGTGCCAAACAATGCGGAGAAACAGGCACTCATGCCGCACATGATCATAATATGCTTGTCCTTGTCGTCAAAATGAAACAGTTTACCAATTCCGTTACCGATGCTTCCGCCAAGCTGCAAAGCAGCACCCTCACGGCCTGCAGATCCGCCAAACAAATGGGTGATCAGTGTGGAAATAAAGATCAGTGGTGCCATTTTTAGCGGCAGATTATCGTCGGAATGGATCGCAGAAATCACGAGATTGGTACCGGTGTCATGCTCGTCGTGAAGCAGACGGTAACAGCCGACGATCACAAGACCGCCAAAAGGAAGCAGAAAGATCAGCCATGGATGTTTGGTGCGGATCAGTGTGACTAACGTCATGCCAAAATAAAATAATGTTCCGGCGCCTCCGGCAACAACACCGGAGATAATTGCAAACAGAACCCATTTAATAGAAGTTTCAATGCGTTTTAAATTGTGTTTTATTTTATGTCTGATGATTTCTTTCATATCTGTAAACTCCATTTTCATAAACTTATAAGTTTAAATTTCTAACAAAATCTTAGCATTTTCCAGCTTTTTTTACAATATAAATCAGTAACAAGTGCAATGTGCACAAAAAACGGATGCAATATTTGGATAAAACATTGAAAATGTCAAAAGAGTCTTGCGCTTTTGCAAAGAGTGTCTTATAATTTAACCATCAAATGAAAACGTTACCGGTAGCATTACCGTAAACAATACCGGAAACGTTCCATAAGATACCATACACAATTTCAGGAGGGTAAAAAATATGAAAAGAAAAGTTTTATCAGTGATGTTAGCATCCGCTATGTTAGCAACCATGTTTGCAGGATGTGGTAACGGAAATGCGGGGAATACTTCCGGAACAGCAAATGCAGGAAACAAGACAGAAGAGGCTGCAAAGACAGAAGAGGCTGCAAAGACAACCGAGGCATCTGATGCAGAAAAGACTGCAGACAGTGCATCAGGAAGCGGTTCTGTATATTATCTGAACTTCAAACCGGAGCAGGATCAGGCATGGCAGGATTTAGCAGGTATCTATACAGAGCAGACGGGTGTGCCGGTAACAGTTATTACTGCAGCAGACGGTACATATGAGCAGACATTAAAATCTGAAATGGCAAAGAGCGAAGCTCCTACATTATTTCAGGTAAATGGACCGGTAGGACTTGCAAACTGGAAAGATTACTGCTATGACTTATCCGACAGCGAGATCTGCAAACAGCTTTCCAGTGAAGATTTTGCATTAAAGAATGACGCTGGTGAGGTTTCCGGTGTCGCATATGTGCTCGAGACATACGGTATCATTTACAATAAGAAGATTTTAAATGATTACTGTACCATGGATAACGCAGTGATTTCTTCTCCGGATGAGATCAACAGCTTTGATAAATTAAAAGCAGTGGCAGATGATATTCAGGCGAGAAAAGATGAGATCAACAGCCAGTTCGGATACGATCTTCAGGGTGCATTTACATCTGCAGGTATGGATGGATCTTCTGACTGGAGATTTAAGACACATCTTGCAAATCTTCCAATTTACTATGAATACAAAGACAAAGGCATCACAAGCACAGATGCGATTGAGGGAACATACCTTGACAATTATAAACAAATCTGGGATTTATACATCACAGATTCTACTGTGAACCAGGTGTCCTCTCCAGCAAGACAGGTGATGAAGCTGAGTCAGAGTTCGGTATGGAAGAAGCAGTATTCTATCAGAATGGTACATGGGAGTACGGCAATCTGACAAACGAGGATAATGGATATTTAGTAACAGCAGATGATATGGGCATGATGCGATTTACATTGGTGCTCCTGGTGAAGAAAATCAGGGACTCTGCACAGGTTCCGAAAACTACTGGTGTGTAAACAAACAGGCTTCGGAGGAAGATATCCAGGCAACACTTGATTTCTTAAGCTGGGTAATTAATTCGGATGAAGGACGTGACTCCATGGCGCATGCAATGGGATTCACAACACCATTCTTAACATTTACCGGTGACTATGTAGCTGACAATGTATTCATTCAGGATGCAAACCAGTATATTGCAGATGGCAAGACTCCTGTTTCATGGAACTTCTCAACCATTCCTTCTGAGACATGGAAAGATGGCGTTGGCTCCGCATTACTTGAGTATGCACAGGGTACCGGTGACTGGGATGCAGTTGTAAGCGCATTCGTAGACGGCTGGGCAACTGAGTATGCAGCAGCAAACGGACAGTAAAATAATAATTTCTCTTTTAGAAAATAGTAAATTTGTGCGGTATCTGTGCCGATACCGCACAAACCATATATAACGGAAATTTTCTGAAAGAACTGTATTTAGAGATTGAACGGATTTATGAGAGGTTAAAGACTATGGAGAAATCAATAAAAAAATATTTTCCAATTTTTGCGCTCCCGACTTTAGTGGCATTTACCATAGGTTTTATAGTTCCTTTTCTTATGGGTATCTATTTATCATTTTGTGAATTTACCACAGTAACGGATGCGTCCTTTGTTGGACTGAAAAATTACCTGCGTGTATTTACCGATCCAACATTTGTACATGCGCTGTGGTATACCGCATTATTTACAGTGGTATCAGTGATTACAATCAATGTATTTGCATTTACCATAGCGATGCTTTTAACAAAGGGAATTAGGGGAACAAATGTGTTCCGGACCGTATTTTTTATGCCAAACCTGATCGGAGGTATCGTTTTAGGATATATCTGGCAGATCCTTTTAAACGGAATTCTGGCAAACTTCGGAAAAACATTGACCTATTCTTCCTCATATGGTTTCTGGGGACTGATCGTTTTGATGAACTGGCAGCAGATCGGTTATATGATGATCATTTATATTGCGGGTATCCAGAACATTCCGGGTGAACTGATCGAGGCGGCAAAGATGGATGGTGCAAACAGCTGGCAGCTGTTAAAGAAAGTAACGATTCCGATGGTTATGCCATCCATCACGATCTGTACATTCCTGACACTGACGAACTCCTTTAAGCTGTTCGACCAGAACCTTGCATTGACAGCAGGAGAGCCGTCAAATAATTCACAGATGCTTGCGTTAAATATCTTTGATACATTTTATGGAAGAAATGGATGGGAAGGTGTCGGACAGGCGAAAGCGGTGATCTTCTTTATCATAGTGGCAGTTATCGCACTGGCACAGAACCGTCTGACCAGAAGTAAGGAGGTACAGCAGTAATGGCAAAACAGACAGACAATCAGGTAAGTGCAGTAAGGCGTGCAAAACACGGATGGATACTGACACTGTTTTTCAGCATTTTAGCTGTATTTTATCTGTATCCGATTTTTTGGTGCTGATCAACTCGTTAAAGAAAAAAGGATTTATTATGAAAAGTCCTTTTGCACTTCCGGATGAGCGTTCTTTCTTCGGTATGACAAACTTTGTAAAGGGAATTGAGAAGACGAATTTCTTTGCAGCGTTCGGTAACTCGGTTATTATCACGGTAGGTTCCGTGGCAGTGATCATATTCTGCACATCCATGTGTGCATGGTTTATCACCAGAGTACATAATAAATTTACCATGCACTTTACATGTTATGTCTTTTCTCCATGATCGTGCCGTTCCAGATGGTAATGTTCCCGTTATCTAAGCTGGCAAACATGATGCATTTGAGCAACCCGATCGGTATTATATTAGTATATCTGGGATTTGGAGCAGGGCTTGCGGTATTTATGTTCTGTGGATTTGTAAAGAGCATTCCGTTAGAGATCGAGGAGGCCGCCATGATCGATGGCTGTACACCGATCCAGACCTTCTTCCAGGTCGTATTCCCAATCATGAACCGACGGTTATCACGGTTGCAATCTTACAGGCAATGTGGATCTGGAATGATTATCTGCTGCCGTATCTGGTACTTGACCTGAAAAAATATAAGACAATCCCGATTGTAATCCAGTATTTAAAAGGCGGTTACGGTGCGGTAGACTGGGGTACCATGATGGCGATGCTGGTACTCGCAATCATCCCGATCATCATTTTTATGGAATCTGTCAGAAATATATTATTGAAGGAGTAGTTGCAGGAGCGGTAAAAGGCTGATATCTTATTAAGAAATGTATATTTTTGTTGAAATTTGACAAAAATTCAAATTTCACGAAAAAATACGAAAAAATAGTAGACAGGAATGAAAAATATGGTTACGATAAAAGACATAGCCAGGGAATCAGGATATTCCGTCAGTACCGTGTCACGTGTGCTGAATCACAGAAATGATGTCAGTCCGGATGCAAAAAAGAAAATCGAAAAAGTAGTCGCAGCGTATAATTTTGTGCCAAACAATAATGCGAAACATCTAAAACAGAGTAATTCCAAATCCATTGGTGTGCTGGTAAAAGGTATCCAAAATATGCTTTTTGCCAGCATCGTGGAAGAAATCCAGTGTATGATTGAAAATACAGACTATACGCTGATCGTATCCTATTTAGATGAGGATGCAGATGAGGTGGAGCAGGCAGTTCTCCTCTGCAGGGAGAGAAAGCCGCTTGGACTGCTCTTTTTAGGAGGTAATCCGGAGTATTTCAAAAAAGAATTTGCGCAGGTCGATGTGCCGTGTGTGCTTGTGACAAACCTTGCAGACCAGATGGATTTTCCAAACCTTTCTTCTGTTGCGACAGACGATATCGCCGCTGCAAAATGTGCAGTGGATGCGTTATTTGATGCAGGTCATACGAAGATTGGTATTTTAGGTGGAGATATTGAAAAATCGTACACCAGCCATCAGCGTTTTATCGGCTGTCAGCAGAGCTTTTTGGAACATGATACTGTGTTTGTGCCGGAAAAAAGCTACGAAAAAGCACGATTTTCCTATGACAGCGCATATCGCGGTATGAAACGGCTGATCGCCAGGTGTCCGGATATCACGGCTGTGTTTGCCATGTCGGATGTCATGGCGATCGGTGCGATCCGTGCACTGCGGGATTTAGAATACCGTGTGCCGAGGATGTGTCAGTGATTGGATTTGACGGAACAGCTCTGGCAGAATACTATAATCCGAAACTTGCAACCATTAAACAGCAGTATCAGACACTTGCAACCAGAAGCGTGGAAATCCTGTTTGGGCAGATTGAGTTAAAGCGGAGTCAGATTCATGAGATCGTTCCGTTTGAACTGGCAAGTGGAGAAGTATTCAAAAAATCAGGTAACACATACAGATAGTAGGAGGAACAAATATTATGAGGACCAGCGGTGTGCTGATGCACATATCTTCCCTGCCGTCTCCTTACGGGATCGGTACCATGGGAAAAGAAGCAAGAAAATTTGCAGATTTTTGAAAAAGGCAGGTCAGAAATACTGGCAGATCCTGCCAATCTGTCCGACCAGCTACGGAGATTCTCCGTATCAGTCTTTTTCCAGCTTTGCAGGTAATCCTTATTTTATTGATTTAGAATATCTTTGCAAAGAAAAATTACTGACAAAAAAAGAATGTGAATCATTTTCGTGGGGAACCAATCCGCGGTATGTGGATTATGGTCAGATGTATGCCTCACGTTATCCTTTGTTGAAGAAAGCATATGACCGGTTCCGGAAAAATGAGCCGGAAGATTTTGCAGTATTCTGCAAGGATGAAGCAGAGTGGCTGGATGAATATGCACTTTTTATGGCATTAAAAGACGCAAACGGCGGTGTTGCATGGTTTGAATGGAAAAAAGACTTAAAAACCAGAAAAACGGAAGCCTTAAAAGAAGCGCGGGTTACCTATGCAGAAGATATTGTGTTTTATAAAATGTTACAGTATCTGTTCTTTAAACAGTGGTGGGATTTAAAAGCGTATGTCAATGATCTTGGCATTGAGATCATCGGTGACGTGCCGATCTATGTTGCCGGAGACAGTGCAGATGTATGGGCAGATCCGGGACAGTTCTATCTTGATAAAGAATTAAATCCGATTGATGTGGCAGGCTGCCCGCCGGATGCATTTTCGGCAGACGGACAGCTCTGGGGTAATCCGTTATTCCGCTGGGATGCTATGAAAAAAGACGGCTACAGCTGGTGGACGAAGCGTGTAAAAGCAATGTCAAAATTATACGATATCGTCCGTATCGATCATTTCCGCGGTTTCGATTCTTACTATGCGATCCCGGCAAAAGACGATACAGCAAGAAACGGTGAGTGGAGAAAAGGCCCTGGCATGGATCTGTTTGAGACCTTAGAGAAAAAACTCGGCAAGTTAAATATCATTGTGGAGGATCTTGGATTTTTAACACCATCTGTTTTGAAGCTGGTAAAAGATTCCGGTTTCCCGGGAATGAAGGTCATCCAGTTCGCATTTGATTCAAGAGAGGGCAGTGATTATCTGCCACACAACTATGAGAAACATTGTGTCGTATATACCGGAACACATGACAATGATACGTTGATGGGCTGGATGAAGACAGCACCGAAGGCAAGTGTTAAATTTGCGAAAGAGTACTTAAATCTCACGGAGGAAGAAGGTTTTAACTGGGGTATGATGCGCGCTGCATGGGCATCAGTCGGAGATATGGCGATCGTTCCGATGCAGGATCTGATCGGAATCGGTTCCGAGGGACGTATGAATACACCGTCCACACTCGGCGGTAACTGGGAGTGGAGAGCAACTTCAGACCAGATCACCGGAAAACTTGCAAAACGTCTCTATAAATATATGGAGATGTATGGACGACTGAACAAGGAGCCGGAAGAAGAGGCAGATGAAGCAGAAGTGCCTGCAGTGGAAAAATAATAAATCAAAATGTTTATAAGTGAAAAAGGTTTTTGGGGATCTCAGCATGTAGCAGGCTGTGATCCCCTTTTTATATTGTGGGTTCCTTTTTGTCGGAAAATGTTTTAAAATAACATTCATAAAGGCAGAAAATGCCATAAAAATATTATACGTGGGGGCTACATGCTGTATTTTATTGTCAATGAAAAGTCAAAGAGTGGAAATGCAAAGCAGATCTGGAAAGATATAGAGGAAGTGCTTAAAGTAAGAAATGTTTCTTATCAGGTATTTGTATCCGAGTACCGTGGACATGCCGGAAAACTTGCGGGCGAGATATGTGCCATGGATGATGACGATATCTGCCTGGTCGCAGTCGGTGGGGATGGAACGGCAAATGAGGTGATCAATGGGATCACGGATTTTGAAAAGGTACGTTTCGGCGTGATCCCGACCGGTTCCGGCAATGATCTTGCCAGAGGATTGTCACTCTCGAAGGATCCGAAAAACGGTGCCATACATATTTTAAATGCGATGAAAAAATCGCGTGAGGATACCTGGTGTATGGATTTGGGAGAGGTGAACTTTGGGGAGAAAAAAAGACTGTTTGCCATCAGCGCGGGGATTGGACTGGATGCGTTAGTCTGTAAAAAAGCATTAAAATCAACGATCAAAGATATCCTGAATAAAATCCGGCTTGGAAAACTGACGTATCTGGTACTGACCGTGCAGTCATTATTTACGATGCAGACCGCGGATGCAGAGATCTTTTTTGACCGGGAGGAAGGTTTACAGAAAAAAAGAATGATCTTTACGGCTGCGATGAATTTTAAAGCTGAGGGAGGCGGTGTGCCGATGGCTCCGGCAGCATCCGCCTGTGACGGGAAATTATCATTCTGTGAAGCAGCGGGGATCCCGAAGTGGAGAACATTTCTGTGTCTGCCGTTTTTAGTGGCGGCAAAGCATACATCTATCCATGGATTTTCTGTGACGGATGCCAAAGACTGTACGATCCGTTTAAGCCGTCCGATGGTTGTCCATGCAGACGGGGAGTACTGTGGGGAAGTGACGGAAGTTCATTTCCACTGTCTGCCGGGAAAACTTCGCGTGTTAAAATAATGAAATTGCGGACACTGCCGTCATAAACAGGCGTTCTTCTTCATAAAATGTTACAACATATGGAGGAGAATATCTGATGGAACATTTCAGTGATAACAGGGAATTTGACTTATACCGGGATATCAATACCCGTACCAATGGAGAGATCTACATAGGAGTTGTGGGGCCGGTGCGAACCGGAAAGTCCACATTTATTAAACGGTTTATGGATCTTATGGTGCTTCCGTTTATGGAGGATGAGCATGCGCGGGAGCGCACTATAGACGAGTTGCCACAATCCGCGGCTGGGAAAACGATCATGACAACGGAACCGAAATTTATCCCGCAGGAGGCGGCAGAGATCATTTTGCCGGAACTGCCGGGGAGCAGTGCCGGCATGCCACAGCCGGCACTTTCGCAGTCTGTACTGCCGGGGACTGCAATACAGGGATCTGCCGCACAGCCGAAGATAAAGGTGCGTCTGATCGATTGTGTCGGGTTTATGGTGGAGGGAGCATCCGGTCATATGGAAGGAAATGAAAGCCGCATGGTAAAAACACCATGGTCGGAGCAGGAAATTCCATTTACGACAGCTGCGTCGATCGGTACTCAGAAAGTGATCCGGGATCATGCAACGATCGGAATCGTTGTGACGACCGATGGCACGATCGGGGAACTGCCGCGAAATGCATATGTAAAAGCGGAAGAACAGACGGTGGAGGAACTGAATGCGATCGCAAAACCATATGTCATTCTGTTAAATTCACAAAAACCGTACAGTGATGAGACGATGGAACTTGCAGCCGAACTGAAAGAAAAATATCAGACTGCCGTTTTGCCGGTCAACTGTGAGCAGCTGCGGAAAGATGATATTGTCCGCATTTTAGAGAATATCCTCTGTGAATTTCCAGTGACGCGTGTCGAATTTTTTATTCCAAAATGGACGGAAATGCTAAAGCCGGAGCATCCGATGAAAGCGGAAATCATTAAAACTGCATCCGGGATTTTAGACAGTATGCATAAAACGGGAGATGTAAGAGCACTTTCCTTTACACCGGAGCAGTATGTTTCGCAGATCAAGATCGACGAGACGGATCTTGCGACCGGGCGCGTGGTGGTGCGGATGGATTTAGACGATAAATATTATTATGAAAATATAAGTGAACTGACTGGTGTGCCGATCGCAGGTGAATATGAGCTGATCTCCATGATAAAAGAAATGGCAGGGCAGAAAGAGGCTTATGAAAAAGTGTCAGATGCTTTTGAAGCGGTTCAGGTAAAAGGTTATGGCGTTGTGAGTCCGGGACTTTCCGATATCAAAATGGAAGAGCCGGTGCTGATCCGGCATGGCAATAAATTTGGCGTCAAAATGAAAGCGGTATCGCCGTCGATCCATATGATCCGTGCAAATATTGAGACCGAGATCGCTCCAATTGTCGGCAGCGAGGAGCAGGCAAATGATCTGATCTCTTACATCAAACAGGGACAGCAGAGCGAAGAGGGTGCATGGGAAACAAATATTTTCGGCAAATCGGTTGGAGAACTGATGGAGGATGGAATCCGTAACAAGATCGCAATGATGGATGATGAATGTCAGATGAAATTGCAGGATACAATGCAGAAAATTGTAAATGATAATACTGGTGGTATGGTATGCATTATCATTTGATGCGGTAGTATTGCGAAAACAAACGTAAAATCAAAAATAAGTAACCTTAAAAAGAAAAGAGAAAAACAGATGAAAAAATTTATTCAGGGAATGTATCAGAAAAAGAATTTTGGGGTAAGGCTGACTGCTGTGATCCTGTCCGTAATTGTGATGGGATTTGCACTGTCGTTGCTGGTGCTTGTGGATCTTGGAACAGATCCCTGTACCAGCATGAATCTTGCTATTTCGGAAAAAATTGGAATGGGAATCGGAAACTGGCAGGCACTGCTCAATACGATCATATTTGTCTTTGTCATTTTGCTTGGCAGGGAAAATATCGGATTTGGAACACTTGCCAATATGTTTTTAGTTGGATATTCACTGCAGTTTTTTTCCTGGGTATGGGATAAGATCTTACCGGCAGGACTGTTTGATTCGATGGCAGTGCGTATTCTGGTGCTGATTCCGGCACTGGCGATATTTGTTGTATCAGCAGCTGTATATATGGATGTGAAATTAGGAACAGCACCTTATGACGCGATTGCATTTATCATTGCAAAATGGATGCCGAAGGTACCGTTCCGTCTGATCCGTATGGCATTTGATTTTACCGTTATTGTGATCGCATTTTTATTCGGTGGCAAGATCGGAATCGTAACGATCCTGATGGGATTTACGCTCGGACCGGTGATCGGTGCTGTCGGTGAGAAAATCGGTCGTTTTATCGAGTGCGACTAAAGAATCAGATTTATTATCATCTGATGATTTTTGCGGGAGATGCTGGTATTTCCCGCTTTTTTGAAATTCGTTGTAGGCATCCTGATAAGCGGCGACAATGTATTCTTTCATGGGATCTTTGTCGCTTACCATCGACATGGTGTCCGAAAATACTTTGGCAGCTTCTTCCTTGCTTTTGCAGTGTTCTAACTGCTGTTCGAGAGAGTCGCGCATCGCCTGGATTCTGGCTGCCTGCATATAGAGCTGGGGATCTACTGCCTGAAGAAAACGCATTTCTTCTTCGGTCAGTTTTTTCCCACTTTTTAATTTTGCCTGGATTCTGGCTAATTCTGCCTGCTTTTCTTCTTCGGTCATACCGCAGGCGGGGCTTAAAAGCTCGGAGATGTTCTGCGTCAGGTCAAAGGCATCCATGCCGGAAAAACTGACTGCATTTAAAGTATCATCACCGGAAGAAAGACCGATGGAAGATTTGGATAAACGGTCTGTAATCTGATCGACCACATTCCTTTTGCCGGAAGATGGGTTTAAAATCTTTTTTAAACCGGAAAGATTGAACTGAGTCATAAAATTCTCCATTCCTGCACTGTGTTTCCGTGCATATGAAAAGTATAGCCTGTGATGTATTCTTACAAAATATATCGGGGAAAATCAGCTTTTGTTTAGGATGGAGATTGGATTTTATGATTTCTTCTGTTATAATCGAAAATGACAGTGTTGTAAAGAATTTTCAATTATGAAAAAATGAAGTAAGGAAGCATCAGCTGTTTTTGAAAGACAAGAAGGGAGAAGTTCCGGAGAAGCCGGAATTGACAGAATATAGGACAAGGAGAAGAATGGAGGATGATTATGAATCCGGCATACGAAAAATTATTAAAATGCTATGACAGCTATAAAGCAAAGATTGATTTTACTCCTAAGGTGGCATTGATTTTAGGCTCTGGTCTTGGCGACTATGCGGATGATATCCGCGTGGTGGATACGTTAGATTACCATGACATTGAAGGATTTCCAGTGTCGACGGTTCCGGGACATAAGGGCAGATTTATCTTCGGATATGTGGATGATGTCCCGGTCGTGTGCATGCAGGGGCGTGTGCATTATTATGAGGGATATGAGATGAGCGATGTTGTTTTGCCGACGAGGCTGATGAAAATGATGGGCGCAGAAGTTCTGTTTCTCACCAATGCAGCAGGTGGCATCCAGCTTGCATGCATGCCGGGGATTTCATGCTGATCAAAGACCAGATTGCAAGTTTTGTGCCATCACCGCTCCGTGGAGCCAACATTGAGGAACTTGGTGTGCGTTTCCCGGATATGAGCCAGATCTATGACTTAGATCTGCAGGATATTGTAAAACGTGCAGCATCAGCACTTGAGATCCGCATCAAAGAGGCACTTACATCCAACTCTCCGGACCGCAGTTTGAGACACCGCATGAAGTCGCCATGTGCCGCACTTTAGGTGCTGACGCCGTCGGCATGAGTACTGCCTGTGAGGCGATCGCTGCAAAACACATGGGAATGAAAGTGCTTGGAATCTCCTGTATCTCCAACCTTGCGAGCGGCATCTCATCAATTCCGCTCTCACACGCAGAAGTTCAGGAGACGGCTGACGCCGTTGCCCCGAAATTTAAGGCGCTCGTAACTGAAACGATTAAAGCGATCGGAGCACAGCAGAATTAAAGTTACTACAACTCAGTAGATCAAAAACGGCGGTCACACTTTTTGATCCACTGAACGAAAAACACAAAAAGAAAAGAGGAAAAACAATGAACATACGTTTCTACAACGCAAAAATATTAGTTCCGGCAGAAAACCACAAATTCCAGATCACCGAAGGCGAACTCTGGGTAAAAGGAAAAGAAATCTGCTACATCGGGGACGGTAAGACAGGCGTGGATGCTGTCTGCAAAAACGGTGAAGTTTTGGTATGGGAGCGCGAGATTGACGCAAAAGGCAACCTTTTAATGCCGGGATTTAAAGATGCGCACACCCACACAGCAATGACATTTTTGCGTTCCTATGCGGACGACCTTCCACTGCAGGACTGGCTGAACAAACAGGTATTCCCAAAAGAAGGACAGCTTACCGAAGATGATGTATACTGGCTTAACATCCTTGGAATTATGGAATATTTAACCAGCGGTATTACGTCCAACTTTGATATGTACTTCTTCCCGCCGGTCGATGCAAAGGCATCGGTAGATACCGGATTCCGTACCGTTCAGACCAGCGGATTAAACAACTTTGGCGGCACGGTAGAGTTGATGGAGGAAAATTATCACATTGTCAATGAGATGAGTGACCTGACAAGCTTTATCGTGGGATTTCATGCAGAATACACGACATCAAAAGAACTGATGGAGGGCGTGGCAAAACTGGCACAGAAATTAAAATCCCCGGTATGGCTGCACAATTCCGAAACAAAACTGGAAGTGGCAGAGTGCAAAGAGCGCTGGGGCATGACACCGACACAGCTTACGGATGCACTTGGTATGTACGAGTACGGCGGCGGCGGTTACCACTGTGTATGGTTTGAGGATGCTGATTTTGAAATTTACAAGAAGAAAAAACTGACAGCAGTGACAAACCCGGCTTCCAACTTAAAACTTGCTTCCGGTATCTGTCCGACCAAACGTTTTGTGGATGAGGGAATCTCCATGGCGATCGGAACCGATGGCCCGGCAAGCAACAACTGCTTGGATATGTTCCGTGAGATGTTTTTGACTTCTGCACTTGCAAAGGTGCGTGAAATGGATGCGGAGTGCGTCAGCGCCGATGAGATCTTATATATGGCAACCACAGGCGGTGCACATGCCATGCAGTTATTTGACTGTGACAGTCTTGCGGTTGGCAAAAAGCAGACCTTGTCATGATCGATCTGAACCAGCCGAACATGCAGCCGGAAAATAATATCGTGAAAAATCTTGTATACAGCGGAAGCAAGCAGAATGTAAAACTGACTATGGTAAATGGAAAAGTTTTATATGAAGACCAGAAATTTGACATCGGATTTGATCCGGCAGATATTTACCGCCGTGCAAATGAGATCATCCGCCGTATGAAATAACAGAAGGAGAATTATGCAGGTAATATTTATACATCACAGCTGTTTTCTGGTGGAAGTGGATGAGAAGGTGCTGATCTTTGACTGGTTTGCAGGAGACCGCATCAAAGGATACACATTTTGCGGTGTGATTCCGGAATACGAGCCGGACACACCAGTCTATGTGTTTGCAAGTCATAAACATCAGGATCATTTTGATATGGATGTGCTGCACTGGGCAGAAAAATATAAAAATATCCACTATATATTTTCAAAAGACTGTAAAATGAGCCCGCATTTTTTACAGAAACATGGATTCCCGGATGATATCAGAGAGAAGATCACTTATGTTTCGGCAGGCGAAAAATATCAGGTGGATGATGTGAAGATCGAGACACTGCGGTCAACGGATGCAGGAGTTGCATTTTATGTGGAAACACGAGGGGCAACTTTTTTCCATGCAGGAGATTTGAATGACTGGACATGGGAAGGGGCGGGAGATCTGATCAACGGCAGGATGCACAGGGAATACCGGACACAGATCAAAAAACTGGCGGTAAAACCGATCAATCTTGCATTTGTTCCGATGGATCCGAGACAGGGTGCAGATCAGGAACTCGGCATGGATTATTTTTTGGAGACCACATCCGCGGAATATGTGTTCCCAATGCATATGTGGCAAGATTATTCACATATTCCGGTTTATAAAAAGAAAATATGGAATCCGGGGATGGCGGAGCGTGTGGTGGAAATCACACATGAAAATCAGGTTTTCCTGATTGAGGAACAGTAGTGTTAACGCTACTGTTCACAGGCAGGCATTTTCTGAACTGAAAATGCCGTATGATACAGTGGTGGCAGCAGATTTTGCCGATTTGGAATGCGAAGCATCGGCAATCCGTTACTGGAACGAGGTACGAGTGAATAGTAACATGTTAACGCTTGACTCATAGGAAAAAAGTGCGTTATACTGAATAAGTTATAGAAGATAGAAAGGCAGGGGTATTTATGGCAGTATTTGGATGGTTTGTACATTATGTGTTAATAATGGTAATTCTTGCAGCTGTTGCAGTTGCTGGAGTATTTGCCGGCAGAAAATGGGCAGAGAAAAGCAAAGCGAAAAAAGACACTGCAGCTTCCGGAAATGCCGGAAAAGAATAATGCCGTCGTGACCCTGCAAAAAGACAGGGCATGAAATAATTTATACAACGTTGGAGGAACTTGTCGTGAAGAAGTTTTATGGAGAAAATGAATTGCGCAGAATGTATCTTGGGTTTTTTGAAAGCAAGGGACATCTTGCGATGAAGAGTTTTTCATTGGTACCACACAATGATAACAGTTTACTATTGATCAATGCAGGTATGGCACCGCTTAAGCCATATTTCACAGGTCAGGAAATACCGCCGAGAAGAAGGGTAACCACATGTCAGAAGTGTATCCGTACCGGTGATATTGAGAATGTCGGTAAGACAGCACGTCACCTGACATTTTTTGAGATGCTTGGCAATTTCTCATTTGGTGATTACTTTAAACATGAAGCAATCCACTGGTCATGGGAGTTTTTGACACAGGTTCTCGGCCTTGAGGAGGACAGACTGTATCCGTCTATTTATGGGGAAGATGATGAGGCATTCGAGATCTGGAACAAAGAAGTAGGTGTTCCGGCAGAGAGGATCACAAGATTTTACCGTGATCCGGAGACCGGAGAATGTGATAACTTCTGGGAGCATGGCGCTGGTCCTTGCGGTCCTTGTTCAGAGATCTATTATGACCGTGGAGAGAAATATGGCTGCGGCAGACCAGACTGTAAAGTAGGCTGTGACTGTGACCGTTTCATGGAGGTATGGAACAACGTATTTACCCAGTTCGAGGGTGACGGTAAGGGCGGTTACACAGAGCTTGCGCAGAAAAACATTGATACCGGTATGGGATTAGAGCGTCTGGCTGTTGTGATGCAGGATGTAGATTCCGTATTTGATATTGATACCATGAAAGCGATCCGCGACAAGGTATGTGAGATGTCCGGCAAAAAGTATCAGGTAGATGCATTAGATGATGTGTCCATCCGTCTGATTACCGATCATATCCGTTCTGCAACGTTTATGATCTCAGATGGTATCATGCCTTCAAATGAGGGACGCGGCTATGTACTCCGCCGTATCATCCGCCGCGCGGCAAGACACGGAAGAATGCTCGGTATTGACGGTATCTTCATGGCGAAACTGGCTGCTACCGTAATCAATGAGAGCAAGGATGGTTATCCGGAACTTGAAGAGAAAAAAGATTTTATCTTTAAAGTATTATCCCAGGAAGAAGAAAAATTTGGAAAAACGATCGATCAGGGACTTTCCATCCTTTCTGATATGGAAAAACAGATGGAAGCAGACGGCGTAAAGGTTCTTTCCGGTGAGAATGCATTTAAACTTTATGATACTTATGGATTCCCGATGGATCTGACACAGGAGATCCTCGAAGAAAAAGGATTTTCTGTCGATGAAGAGGGATTCAAAAAGGCGATGGAAGTACAGCGTACCACAGCGAGAAAAGCCCGCAAAGTGACAAACTACATGGGCGCTGATGAGACAGTATATGAGTCTGTCGATCCTTCTGTTACCACAGAGTTTGTAGGCTATGATTCCTTAAACTGCAAGTCAAAAATTACCGTACTTACCACAGAGACGGAGATCGTTGAGGCATTATCTGATGGAGAGGTTGGAACCGTGATCGTAGAACAGACTCCATTCTATGCTACCATGGGTGGACAGCAGGGAGATAAGGGTATCATCCGCACTGCAGCCGGAGAATTCCAGGTAGAGGATACGATCAAATTACTTGGCGGAAAAGTAGGACATGTCGGAAAGATGATCTCCGGTATGATGAAAACAGGAGATGAGGCAGATCTTTCGGTAGATGCAGCACTCCGTGCAAAGATCTGTAAGAACCATTCCGCAACACATTTACTGCAGAAAGCATTGCGTGAAGTATTAGGAACCCACGTAGAGCAGGCAGGTTCCTATCAGGATGGCGAGCGTACCCGTTTCGATTTCAGTCATTTTGCAGCCATGACACCGGAGGAACTTGAAAAAGTAGAAAAGATCGTCAATGATAAGATCGCAGAGGCAATTCCGGTACGCACAGATGTGATGACTGTAGATGAGGCGAAAAAGACAGGAGCCATGGCGTTATTTGGCGAAAAATACGGTGAGACTGTCCGTGTGGTATCCATGGGAGATTTTTCCAAAGAATTCTGTGGTGGTACTCATGTAAAGAATACATCCGAAATAGCAGCATTCAAGATCATCTCTGAAAATGGTGTTGCAGCAGGCGTCCGCAGAATCGAGGCACTGACCGGAGACAACGTATTTGCTTACTATCGCAATTTAGAGAAAGAACTTTTAGAGGCAGCGAAAGCGGCAAAGGCAACACCGGCGACATTAACAGAGAAAATCGAGCATATGCAGGCAGAGATCAAAGCACTGACCAGCGAAAACGAGTCCTTAAAGAGCAAAGCAGCAAAAGAGGCGCTTGGAGATGTCATGGATCAGATTGTGGAAGTAAAAGGTGTGAAATTACTTGCTTCTGCCGTAGACGGTGTAGATATGAACGGTCTGCGTGATCTTGGAGACCAGTTAAAAGAACAGCTTGGTGAAGGTGTGATCGTACTTGCTTCTTCCTGTGAAGGAAAAGTAAATCTGATCGTTATGGCAACTGATGCAGCAATGAAACAGGGAGCGCATGCAGGAAACCTGATCAGGAGCATTGCCGGCAAGTCGGCGGTGGCGGCGGCGGACGTCCAAATATGGCACAGGCGGGAGGCAAAAATCCGGCTGGTATTTTGGAGGCGATCGCAGAGGCAAAAACAGCACTTGAGGCACAGCTTTCCTGAAAGCTGTTTAGCATGATTGTCCCGCAACTGAAGAATCACGGAAGATGACAGCTTTTTAGCTATGGAGGCAAAAGATGGATAAAGAAATGGAATTTAAAAATAAGAGTATTAAAGAAAAGGTAAACGGAAGCTTTGAAATGATCATAGTTTTATATGTGGTCAGCGTGGCGTTTGCAGTATTTTTAATGTTTGCAGTAAAAATTGTTCCGTCTGCAACAGAGTATTTTGTGCTTGCCGGAGGTATTGTTGTGCTTGCGATTATAACAGTCTGCAGTATTCTGGCAACATTGAAACGGGCTAAGATGCTGATACACTATATTGTAGAACCGGTCAGGGAACTAAGCAGTGTGGCAGAAAAAATCTCTGGTGGAGAACTTGATATTGAAATTGCTTATCAGTCGGAGGATGAGATCGGAGAACTTGCAGAAGATTTTCGCAAAACAGCAACTACGCTGCAACGGATTATAGGAGATCTTAATCATATTCTGGATGCATTTGCAAAAGGTGATTATACGGTAAAATCCGGATGCAGGGATGCTTATGTGGGAGAATTTGATACGGTGCATGCAAAACTGATTGCAACAACAGAACATGTTAGTGATGCTTTAAAATCAATCCGTGAATCTTCGAATCAGGTGGCACAGGGATCCGACCAGCTTGCAGTCAGCGCACAGGATCTTGCCAAAAATGCAACGGATCAGGCAGTGGCCGTTGATTCTTTAGCACAGAGCGTTTCAGAAATCACAGAACAGATTCTTGGAACAAGTAAGTCGATTGATATTGTACATGATAAAGCGAAAGACGTTGGAACAACAGCAGCGGTAAGCCAGCAGAAGATGACAGAACTGACAGAGGCAATGGAGCGTATTTCCGTGACATCCAAGGAAATCGGACAGGTTATCGAAGAAATTGAGAGTATTGCATCACAGACAAATCTGTTGTCCTTAAATGCATCTATTGAGGCAGCAAGAGCCGGTGAGGCAGGAAAAGGATTTGCAGTTGTTGCAGAGCAGATCCGTATGCTTGCTGAGAGCAGTGCAAATTCTGCAGATACGTCAAAACAGCTTTTGACAGAGAACCAGAATGAAGTAGAACACGGTAATCAGGTGACACAGCAGACGGCAGAATCTCTGACGGATGTTCTGAACGAACTGGATGCTATTGTGGGTGAGGTAGCAACGATCCGTACGGCATCTGATCGTGAGGCAGCCTTTGTAAAAGAGATCGAAGACAGCACGAAACAAATCAGCGACGCAATCCAGAGCAACTCTGCAGCATCGGAAGAAACATCTGCTACCAGTGAAGAACTTTCTGCAGAAGCAGATTCCTTAGAGGGCCTTGTAGAGCGTTTTAAACTGCGTTAAATGTTTGTTTAATACAGAGGAGAGAAAATGCAGATGAAAATAAAGGAAAAGATGATTGCTGTGGTTATGGCATTTGCAATGATGTTTACGTTTATTTTTGCAGGTGAAAGCAGTGAAGTAATCGCTGCTGCGAAAACAAAAGCATTAGAGATAAATGTTGATTTTGCCAGGAATGCAGCAAGTGGAGATGACAGCGGGATATATGTAAAGAGCCTGATTTCCAATAAAAAATTACTTTTGGAAAGACTTATGTATTTCAGACAAAAATTTATGTGCCAGCCGTTTATATGAAAACTGGAAGAATATGGGTAAAACCTGCAGTTAATTTTTTTACAGGCAAAAATGGCGATACATATGCCGGAATGGCACAGTCTTCGAAAGAAGGATATTCTTATGATAAGAATTCGAAAGAAGTAAAAAAATATGGTGATTTTTATGTTGTCAATGTGAAAATACCATTGGATAACTGTGACAGGATTTCTGCATCAAAGGGAAGTGTGTATGGACATCTGTTCATCTCTGGTTTTAATAAGGCATATAAGGGAAGTATTTATGTTGATGATGTGACCCTTACTGTAGATAAGAAATCAGTTGTAAAGCAAAATTATGAGAATGGAAAAAACAGTGGTTGCTGGTATTATCTTAACAGATCAGAAAAGGAATATACACCTGCAGTTGTTTCATTCTCAGGAAAAACATTGGATGTGACTAAGACATCGCTTACTATAAAAAGGGTAAAAAAGCGACGATCAAAGCCACTGCAATGCCAAAAACAAAAATAACATATCAGTCTAAGAACAAGAAAGTCGCTACAGTAAACAGTAAAGGTGTTGTCCGGGGCATTCGGAAAGGAAAGACAACCATTCTTGTCACAGCGAATGGGAAAACTGTTAAAGTTCAGATTACCGTAAAATAATTTCAAATAAAAATCTGAAATTATTTCAAAAATAGGTTGACGAACCGGGAAAATATGTTATAATGCTATATAGTGCAATAAATATTACCCAAACAGTTGAATATGCACAATACGCAACTGGAG
>ENA-OQDE01000035-OQDE01000035.1-human-gut-metagenome-genome-assembly--contig:-NODE-35-length-73611-cov-7.491835_pt1 | contig 73611 bp, 54 predicted proteins | sample MGYA00242768_ERZ504595 | MGnify/ENA primary metagenome ERZ504595 (study PRJEB26092, sample SAMD00036307) | human gut metagenome | host: Homo sapiens | study: EMG produced TPA metagenomics assembly of...
ATAAGTTGTGCATACTGATTTTATAACTTAATGTATTGAGCAACACTAAGTTACAAATAAATTCTTGTATGTACAACTTTTCTTTCATATAAATTTATCTATTATTTTAATTCCGCCAACGGGTTAATTATTCTTATAAAGGTAAGTATCTTTTGACAGCTACATTCCGTGCTGATGGTTCTTCTAAATTTGCACCTAGTCATCAGTGGGGGTATTTCCCGGCAGCAGCTGCAGCATGGAGAATTTCAGATGAAGCTTTCATGGAAAATACAAGAGATTGGTTGGATAATCTGAAACTTCGTGTATCGTATGGTACTTCTGGTTCTGATAATATTGATGCTTCTTTATGGAGAGAAACATGGAAAACAGAACAAATTACAGTGGATGGTGAAAAGGTTACCACTTATGTGCCTGGTGATATGAAAGGAAATCCTGATTTGAAATGGGAAACTACTATTAGTCGTAATTTAGGTGTTGATTTTGGTTTCTTTAATAATTGGGTTCGTGGTAGTTTGGACTATTATTGGAATACGACAAAGAATATTTTAATGAAAGTGCCTATTGATGCAGCGTCTGGTTATAGCTATCAGTTCCAAAATGTAGGTAAAACCTCAAATAAGGGAGTTGAATTGGCTTTAGGCTTTGACATTGTTCGTGGTAAAGATTTTAATTTAGGTGTAAACTTGACTTATAATTATAATAAGAATAATATTGACGAACTGATGGATGGGGTCTTGGCAGATACGAGAGCTATGAATGATTGGGGTTCATCTATGGCTAAGCCTGCTTATGATTATATTATCCGTGAGGGGCATCCTGTAGGTACGATCCAAGGTTTTAAATCTGAAGGATATTATACGATTGATGATTTTACTTATGCGGATGGTAAATACACATTGAAACCAGGCATTCCGGATATTCAAGGTATTGTGAATTATCCGGATGGAGTTAAAGTACTGGCAGCAGATGGACAAACCGCCGTACCGGGTATGCCTAAATTTGCAGATACAACAGGTAATGGTGTTGTGGACGAGGATGACAAAACGATTATCGGCGAAGCTATGCCACAACATACAGGTGGTTTTACAATTAACGGTAATTGGAAGGCAATCGATTTTTCTGTAGGCTTTACTTATCAGATTGGTGGTGATGTGTATAATGCCAATGCAATGCATTCCTTGATGGGAAATAAAGACAATTCCGCTGGTCAGAATCGTTTGAAGTTCGTTTCTGAAACTTTCAAATATTATGATGTCGATACAAACGGTGACTTGATGCTGGTGAAAGATCCTACAGCTTTGGCGGCTCTTAACGCGAATACAAACTACAGTTCTTTCTTCTCTGAATATGGAATCGTAAGTTCTAAATTTATTGAAGATGCGTCTTATTTGCGTTTGAATACATTGACAGTAGGTTATACTTTCCCGAAAAATTGGATGAATAAGATTGGATTACAGAATGCACGTGTATACTTTACAGGAAGTAATTTGTTCTGTATTGATGGATATTCTGGTATAGATCCGGATGTAAACACGAAGACTGATGGTAAGGATGGTTTCCCTACACCTTATTTTGATTACCAGTCTTATCCTAAGGCTAGAACTTATACCTTTGGTGTTAATTTAACTTTCTAATTAATGGAGATGAATCGTATGAAAAAAATAGTATATTCGACCCTTTTCTTTGCTGGAATGTTTTTGACTACAGCATGTAGTGATTATTTGGAGGTTGGCTCTCCTTCTATTGTAGATTCGGATTTTGTCTTTTCTAATCCGACAACAGCACGTGCCGCATTAGACGGTGCTTATGAACAGTGGAGGGATTGTGCGCAGAATAAGGTTTTTGGTGATGGATTGTTTTATGCTGCTGATATTGCCGGGTCTGATATAGAACGCACCCGGAGTCTTTCTCTAATCAGTTGGGGCGCCATTATCCGGAATGTCTTTATCAAAACGGTACATATGCAAGTAGTTATGGATTGACTTCGTATTTGAAGGAGAATGATATTTATGCTAGCTTGTATGCGGTTGTAAGCAAGGCCAATGCGGTGATAACATCCATGGAAAATGCGGAAAATTTTGAATCGATCATCAATGGTGGACAATCAGAGATGGGGCAAATGTATGGTGAGGCGGTAGCTATGCGTGCTACGGCTTACCGTGAACTGTGTAAAAATTTTGGAGATGTTCCTTACGTTGGCGTTTATGGTGTTGTGCCTAAAGGTTTGGTTTCCCGTGATTCTATTTATGATGTATGCATTGAAGATTTGCAGAAAGTGGAGCCTTTGATGTACACCATCGGTTCCATTCCCGGCATTGCTGCTGCTAATAAAAATTATTTTTCTAAAACCTATGTGCAGGCTTTGATTGGAAGAATGTGTTTGGATGCAGCTGGATATCAGACTCGTCGTGGCGATATCAAACGTGTGAACGGAAAAGGGGAAAGCATGACATTTGAAACCAAAGGGAAAGAAAATAATGGAGCTACTTATGGACGTCGTTCTGACTGGCAAGACTTGTACTCAATAGCTAAAAAATACTACGAGGCTTTGTTGGCTGATCCGGGTAATGCACTGTTTCATTTGACTGATCCACGGGGTGCCTCGGATAAATCCGGACGTACTTTTAATAATCCGTACCAGTATTTCTTTGAACAGATGCATATGGATGATGCTATTTATGCGGATGAGTCTATTTATGAATATCCCATGCAGCAAGGTGGTGGAAATGATGGTCGCCCCTATTCTTTCGGTCGTCCTTCGTCTGGTGGCTCAAAGGCTGCGTATCCATGTAAGAGCTATGGACAGGGACGTATAAATCCTGCTTATTTTTATGGAGTCTTTGATCCGAATGATATGCGTCGTGATGTGAGCATTACTATGACCGGCAGTAATGGTAAAGGGGTTGAGAAGTTAATTCCTTTTGTCCCCAACTCAAAAGCTGAAGGCGGTGGCTTGACATTGAATAAATGGGATGAGAATCGTCAGGCTAATCCATGGGTGGCAGCACAACGTAAATCAGGTATCAATGGTCCGTATATGCGTATGTCTGAAGTTTATTTGGGCTATGCGGAAGTATGTGCGGCATTAGGTGATGTAGTTACAGGTAAACAATATTTAAAAACGGTTCGTGAACGTTCGTTCCCGCAAGGTTTGGCTAACACAGATGCTTTTATTGCATCTTTTGGTAATGACTTAGTTCGTGCGATTATTGAAGAACGGGGGTTTGAATATGCAGGTGAAGGTGATCGTCGTTGGACATTGATTCGTTCTGGTTATCTTCCGGAAGATATAAAAGAATCAAAGATATGACTAAAGCTATGATGGATGGTTTGGCAACTAAAGGTTATTATGAGTTTGAAAATGGTAATATCATTTCTGCTTATATATGGACAAAATTAGTTGATGCAAAAACTATATATGGTCATCGTTTGACAGCACAGTGTCCGACAGACAAGGTCAATGATCCGGTGCTTTATCCGGGATGGCGCGGACAAAAGGATAATTGGGAAGAAATGGGATTGAATTATGGAAGTTCGACTCCAGCTACCAATTTAGCAATAAAAGGGTTGTTTGAAATAGTGTCTGAAGAAGAGGCGGCATCTCTTGAAAGCCAAGGATATACCAAAGTTAATTGGGGTATTGATTTGGTTGATAATAGAGATGAATATGATAAGTATCTGTTTTGGGATTATGATTACGTTTCGGCTCCTATCTATTTGTGGCCGTTTACTCCTAATGTAATGGCTGCCGGTGGCTTTACGAATGGTTATGGCTTTAAACAGGAATAATAATTCATTCATCAAACGAGAAAATAAACGTATGGGGGAGAGGGCGTATGGCAAATGCTCTCTCCCTTTTTGGGGTGTCTCTTAAGAATGTATTTCTAAACAGCTCATCAATACAACTGTCGCATTTATAATTTGAACTCGCCTCCTACCATAGAGTTTTGCAAAACTGCTGCCACTGCTACCACCATTTTAGCAAATCTCCTATGAATAGGGAGATATAGGGGTGGTGGCAGCACATTTTTTATGTATGAAATACGCCTGCTGCCACCACTTTTTCTACTTTTCTCATATTATCAGTATGTCTTTTCTACTTTTTACGGAAGTGTTGTCCCGCACATACGTATTATCTCATAAGTAAGATGAAGGAGCAGTCAACCTAAAGCGTCAAGCTATATTGTGTCCATGAAAAGACTGGGAGTTTCAAACAGTTACAAAAGGACGAAACTGTAGTTCCAACCCGATAGAACTGTAGTTTCAACCTGATGGAACCAGAGTCTTAGGCTGATGAAACTGTAGTTCAGACTGTAGTTTAACGCTTTAGGTTGACTACTCCTTCATCTTACTTGTAAGGATGGTTGACGGAATTAATACTTAGTTATAATATCAGTTGACTCTTTCAAGAGCTATTTCTTTGTCGGGTTGAAACAATCATGACTTACGGTCAAGATGGATGACAGTTGCCACCAAGTTTACCAATACTACGGTAATCATAGCAAATCGGCATAGAAGGCATACGAATTTTACCCAAACATCTTCCTCTTATGGAATAAAAAAGGGGATAAGTGGTGGTAGCAGGCGTATTTCATACATAAAAAAATGTGCTGCCACCACCCCTATATCTCCCTATTCATAGGAGATTTGCTAAAATGGTGGTAGCAGTGGTAGCAGAAATTACAAACTTTAGAAGAGGGGGCGATAAGAAAGACTGAAATCTTTTTTTGATAGGTTTGTTCGCCTGTTGCAAAATTGTGCACATAAAAGACCAATTTTTACCTTGTTCTTCTTTGATAGCCTGTTACTTTTGTATCAAGACATATTTTAATCAGATACGAAATGAAATTGAAGTTTTAGTAAGTACAATAGTTAGCATCATGATATGGCCGGCAAGTATTATGGCACAAAGTGAATTGATTCCAATGATAGAAATACCTGCGGGAAATTTCTATATGGGGACTTTGGGTGAAGATGAAAATTATGATGAAGCACCTATGCATAAGGTGCACATATCTAAACCGTTTAAAATGGGACTGACCGAAGTGACTAATGCGCAATATGAATTGTTCTGTCCCGGACACAAGTTGTTGCGTGGTAAAAATGGTTTCTCAAATGAAGATGACGAAGCGGTGGGTTCGTAACTTATCAAGATGCCGTTGCCTTTTGTGACTGGTTGACCCGGAAAGAAGGAAAAACGTATCGTCTGCCTACCGAAGCTGAATGGGAATATGCATGTAAGGCAGGCCGTTACTGGAACTTCTATATGGATGACAAGCTTCCTGCCGCCTGGCAAAAGAATCAAGTGATAACGGCTTCTCTAAAACCCTTGTCCTTGAAAGTGGCACAAACTCCTCCCAACGAATGGGGGTTATATGATATGTGTGGAAATGTGGAGGAATGGTGTCTGGACTGGTATGGGCCCTATATAGACAAGGAACAGACTGACCCTGTCGGCTATTCGGACGGTATGGCACGGGTGACCAGAGGAGGGAGTCATAATACACCGGTGAAATATCTCCGTTCGGCAAATCGTATGGCTATGTTGCCGGAGGACAAACATGCAATGACAGGCTTTCGGGTGGTACAGGCAGAGTATCCGCAGACCGCTCCGCTTTCTCAGCCAAAAGATGAGTATGTCGTGTCTCAGATAAAATGGAATTGGGCCTCTCAATGTGTCACGGAACCAGTCTTCACTGCTCCTTTGGTTTATGTGCATGAACCGGATGCGCATAGTGGAACGCCTTTTTTCAAGCATAATCATCAGCCGGCATTGACTTGGTGTGATAATGGAGACTTGTTGGCTGTGTGGTTTTCTACCAATGAAGAAAAAGGCCGTGAGATGGTGGTGCTCTCTTCGCGCTTGCGTGCCGGAAGCCGTGAATGGGAAAAGCCTCGTATGTTTTATCAGATAGCTGATCGTAATTTGACCGGAACTGCATTGTTGAACGACCGCCAAGGGACTCTTTACCATATCAATGGAGTGGAAGCGGCCGGACATTGGCAGAATTTGATGATGACTTTGCGTACAAGTACAGATAATGGACAAACTTGGAGTAAACCTCGTATGATTGCTCCAGAGCATACGAGACGCCATCAAGTGATAGCCGGAACCTCTATTACAAAGGAAGGCTGGTTTGTTCAGGCTTGTGATGCCGGACCCGGTGGAAGAGACGGGGCTGCTGTTCATATCAGTAAGGATAAGGGAAAAACTTGGACGGACCCGTGGGATGGAGCGCCCTTGCCTGATTTTAAAGAGGGAGGGACAGGTACCACTATTGCCGGAATCCATGCCGGAGTGGTGCAATTGAAGGATGGCAGATTGATGGCATTGGGACGTAACAATAGTATTCGTGATAAAGAAGGACGTCTACGTATGCCTATGAGTGTATCTGATGATATGGGCAAGACCTGGCATTATTCCGCTTCGGAATTTCCACCCATTGATGGAGGACAACGGCTGGTATTGATGCGTTTGAATGAAGGTCCTATTTTGCTGATTTCTTTTACTGAGCATCCTTATCGTACTCCGAAGGAGGAGCGTGGTATGATGTTTACTGATAAGTCAGGAAAGTCTTTTAAAGGATATGGCATGTATGCTGCTTTGTCATACGATGAAGGTAAGACTTGGCCTGTAAAACGTTTGTTGACTGACGGTACTTATCGTTTTCTTAATGGTGGGGCTTGGACCCAGTTTTTTGAAATGGATGAGGGTCATGCCGAACCTCGTGGTTATTTGGCTGGAACACAAACACCCGATAATATGATCCATTTGATAACAAGTCGCTTCTATTATAAATTTAATTTAGCTTGGTTGAAAGGAAACGAAAGTATTATATCTCCTCAATCTTTGTCTGACTAAAGGACGTAGAATGCATATATCCAATACTTTGTATTGTCTTACTTTCGTTTTCTAGTTGTATTGTTTGTTGTAAATGAAAGTAATCGAAATAAAATAAAGTAAAATAATGCAAAATAATTTTTGTTTTCCGAAAATATTTCTACTTTTGCAATGTGTGATTTAAGATATTATGATTATGGCGCACGCTTAAAGAGAACACAAAAGGAACTATTAAATCTAAAATGATTATTTGTTAACCCAGGAAAGTATGGAAAATGTTCAGAAAACAAGGCGTTTGTTTGCAAGCGCATACGGTTGTAAAGCCAGCCGTTCTTTTCTTATTTGGAGCTTGTCGGCCGCAATGTCCATAAGTGTCGCACCGATGATGGCTGAGGTTTCTGCCGATGTTAGGAACTTTGGCACTCAACTTGTTACTCAGGTGAAAAGGGTCACCGGAACCATTATTGATGAAACAGGTGAGCCTATGATTGGAGTATCAGTCTTGGTTCAGGGAACTACTACAGGGACGGTTACGGATTTGGATGGGAAGTTTGTATTGGAGATTCCCGCAAATGCTACATTGGTTATTTCGTATATCGGATATAAGACTCAGAACATAAAAGTCGGTAGCCAGCATGCGTTTGCTATTAAAATGGAGAGTGATAATGAGGTGCTTGACGAGGTAGTTGTAATTGGTTATCAAACAATTAAACGAAAGGATTTGACAGGTTCAGTTGCTTCTGTCAGTGGTAAGACTGTATCGGTCATGCCTGTTTCTAATGTGGCGCAGGCTATGCAGGGTAAACTTCCCGGTGTGAACATTACATCACAAGACGGGCGTCCTGACGCGGCTATTTCTATCCGTGTGCGAGGAGGAGGCTCTATTTCGCAAAGTAATGAACCTCTGATTCTGGTAGATGGTGTAACAGTGAATTCTTTAAATGATATTCCTTCCGATCAAGTGGAAAGCATTGACGTCCTGAAGGATGCGTCTTCTACTGCTATTTATGGTGCACGTGGTGCCAATGGTGTAATCCTTGTGACTACAAAGGGAGCGAAAGAAGGGAAAGTTTCTGTTTCTTATAATGGTTATGTTAAATTTAATACGCCGACTAAATATTTGGAAACATTGGATCCTTATGATTATTTATCGTTTGTTTGGGCGAATGCTGCGGCTAGTGGCGATGCATATCGTCTGCCATTCGAAAAATTGTATGGCATCGGTGATTATTCTGGTAGTAATACGGGAGGTATAGAAAGTTATCGTAACACCAAGAATTATAACATCCAGAAAGATGTGTATAATAGTTCTGTGTCCCATAACCATGATTTGTCTGTTAGTGGAGGTACAGAAAAAACAAAGGTTTTGTTTGCGATGAACTATATGGATGAGGAAGGCATGAAGCTGAACTCTTATGCCAAGCGTGGAGGGATTTCGTTGAAGGTCAATCAGAAGTTACGTGATAATCTGGATATTAATCTGGATACCCGTTATAGTGATATGCGTACTATGGGAGATGAAGGGACAACTAATGGCTCTGGCTCATTGCTTTCATCTTCTTACCGTTTTCGTCCGATTGCTACCGGTGATATCTTGGGGGATTTGAATGCTTTGCGTGAAGGAAATATGGAAATGTATGGGCGTCAGTCCACTTGGGACACTTATAGTCCGGTTGCCCGTATCGGTGATTATGATCCGTTATATATCAAGCAAAGACTTCGTGGAACTTTGTCTTTAAATTGGAGATTGTTTGACGGCTTTGCTTATCACACTGATTTTACTTTAAATCAGTCATGGGAACAAGATAAAAAATGGGGAGGAGCTATTTATAATAATTATTTGGATGACGAAACAGGCGCTAAGCTGTATGCGGGAAATGTGGAATATACGAAGCGTGACAGCTGGGGGCTTCGCTGGACGAATACAGTGAGTTATGATTTTAACTTCTTACCCAAACAGCATCGCCTGAATATTCTGTTGGGTCATGAGGTTACAGATTCAGGTGGTAGTAAAGTGTCGATTTCAGCTAGTCACTTCCCATCTAATTTCACAAAGGACAATGCTTTTGCTATGATTAACCAATATGATGCGGAACATGGAACAAGTAAATTCTCTTCTGGAGTAGATATTCCCGGACGTATTCTCTCATTCTTTGGTCGTGCTAATTATACATTGATGGACCGTTATTTGTTTACTGTGACATTCCGTGCCGATGGTTCTTCTAAGTTTTCGCCCGAACATCGTTGGGGATATTTTCCTGCCGCTGCTTTCGGATGGCGTCTTTCTGAAGAATCTTTCATGGAAGGAACGAAAGACTGGTTGGATAATCTGAAAGTTCGTTTGTCTTATGGTACGGTAGGTAATGATGGCATCAGTTCTGATTTATGGTCACAAACTTGGACTTCTGAAACTGATTTGCGATATCAATATATATTGAATAACCAGTATTCATCTTCATACGATCTTTCAACGGAACAGATGGCAAATAAAATCTAAAATGGGAAACAACTATTACACGTAACCTTGGTTTCGATTTCGGATTTTTAAAGAATCGTTTGTGGGGGTCTTTGGATTTATATTGGAATACAACGAAGGATTTGCTGATGTTGACTTCGCTTCCCGGAATTACCGGATTCACCTCTACGTATGATAACATTGGCCAGACTAGTAATAAGGGAATTGAGTTTTCTTTGTCTGGTGTGATTTATGAAAATAAAGATTGGAATATCACGGCTGGTATGAATATAAATTTCAATAAAGGCAAGGTCGATAAATTGGCAGAAAATGTAACAGGTTTATATGGCTCTAGTTGGTGTGGCAGCAGCAGTTTCCCTGGTGAGGATTATATTTTGCAGGAAGGAAAACCTGTGGGCATGGTCAGAGGTTTTATATATGACGGCTTTTATACCACAGATGATTTTAATTATGTAAACGGACAATATATATTGAAAGAGGGTGTGGCGGATTTAGGTTCTTTTATTAATCCTGTACATGGGGTGGACCGTCCGTCCGGACAAAATGCTTATCCGGGTCTTCCAAAATTTAAGGATATGGACAATAGTGGCGGCATTGATGAGAAAGATGTTACCATTATTGGTGATATGAATCCTGTTCATACAGGTGGTTTCAATATCAATACAACTTATAAAAATTTTGATTTAGGATTGTATTTTAACTGGAGTTATGGTAATGATGTGTATAATGTGAATAAAATCGCTTCTTTATACGGTGCGAAAGAAAAGGGAGTATATGAGAATAAACTTGGTTTTATGAAAGACTCCTATAAGATTTATGACGTGGTAGATGGGAAATTGGTTCGTCTCACTACTCCTGAGCAATTAAATGCAGCTAATGTAAATGCTAATTTGCCATTACCTTATAGTGAAAATGGGGTTACTTCCAGTATTGCTATCGAAGATGGTTCTTATTTGCGCTTGAACACACTGACATTGGGATATTCATTGCCCGATAAAGTTTTGCATAAGGCTGGTTTGAGCAAATTGCGTATTTATGGAACAATTTACAATTTGTTTACTTTGACCGGTTACTCAGGCTTGGATCCTGAAGTTAGTGCCAATACCTCTCAGAACAAGGCGAAATATCCTACAGTAGGATTGGACTGGGGAACTTATCCTAGAGCACGTTCGTTTGTGGTAGGCTTGAATCTTGCTTTCTAATCAAAAAAACAAATCATTAAATTAATTATTATGAATAAATTAGTAACATATATATCTGCATTGGCACTATGCTGTTCTTTTGCTCAATGTAGTGATTATCTGAATACTTCTTCACCGGAGAACACAGGAGATGAGTTTGTAACCTCTTCTACTTCTGAAACTTTTAAAATTCTGTCTTGGTGTTATGCTAATTATCGGCAGAATTGTATTATGGGGGCTTATCGTTGGAATGATCCTATTGGTTCAGACTCTGAAATATATCCGGAAATAGGTTCTTTGAATAATGCCAACGCCAGACTTTTACCAGAATTGTTAAGTGTAAATGCGGGCGGTTCAGGCTTCAACGGGCTTTATACTACGATTGCACGTGCATCTAGAGTCGCAGATTGGTAGCTGGTAAAACTGCATTTCAAGATGCTGTGGCTGCAGGAAAAGTAAATGATTGGACTCAACTTTATGGTGAGGCTTTAACAATGAAGGCTTTCTGCTATTTCGATTTGGTAAAACATTATGGTGATGTACCTTATGGATATGAAAATAACAATGTGGAAGATTATTCATTAACTTCCCGCTTTGAAATTTATGATAATCTTATTGAGATATTGAAGGAGGCAGAGGCATTGATGTATCCACTGGGAGAAGGTGGCATTACTGCAGAACGTTTTTCTAAAGGATTTGCTGAAGCGTTGTTAGGACAAATAGCTCTTTATTCCGGTGGATATCAGACAATTCGTACAGATGTGCCCGGCTTGTATGGTGACGTGCAGTTTACGACAAAAGGAAAAGAAGAATTGGGATGTGTCTATGCTCGGCGCAATGATTATCTGGATTATTATAAGATTGCCGAGAAATATTTTCAGGCTGCTTTGAATAATAAAGGAACGGCTGCTTTAGTTACGGTTGATGACCGGAGTTATGCGAATAATCCGTTTCAGCGTCATTTCCAATATACTCATGATCTGGCTCTTAGTCCGGAATCTATTTTTGAAGTAGGTAATATACAAGGGGGGCAAAGTGGGCAGACTACTACCAGTGAATATTCTTATGCTTTTGGACGTCCGTCCAGTGGTGGTAGTAATCAAGCTGCGCCTTGCAAGTCGTTTGGGGCATTACGTATTATCCTTCTTTTTATTATGGTGAGTTTGAAGCGGGTGATATGCGTAGAGATGCTAGTGTGACTGTAACCGGTAGCAAGGGGGATGGCAATGAAGCTTTGTTGTCTTTTACTCCGGGTAATAAGTTGGATGGGGGAATTGCGATTAATAAATGGGATGAGAATCGTATGGATCCTCCTTATACCACATCTCAACGTACTTCAGGGATGAATTGGCCAGTGTTGAGGCTTGCTGACCTTATTTTAATGCAAGCTGAGGTCAAAGCGGAATTGGGAACGGAAGGAGAAGCAATCCAATTACTTAACCAAATCCGTCAACGCGCTTTTGGTAATTCCGATCATGCCATTTCAGCTTCAGGTGAAGTTTTGAAGGAAGCTATTTTACAGGAGCGCAAATTAGAACTTTTAGGTGAAGGTACTCGTCGCTGGGATTTGATTCGTTCGGGTAAATTTGTGGAAAAAGCTTTAGCTGTTCGTGCAGAAATGACGGATATGGTTCATGATTTGCAAACAAAAGGATACCATGAATTTGCTAATGGTAATGTGATCTCGAATTATGTATATACTAAGAAAGTGCATTTAAGTTCACCGTTGACTTTTGATCCTGATGAGTCGGATCCAGCTCTGTATCCAGGATGGAGAGGACAATATGATTATAGTACCACTTCGGTAAAAGTTACTGGAACAGACCATAACCTAGCTATTGAGGGGCTGTTTAATTATATAGATCCCGATGGTGCTGAAGCAAAGAAACTGCTTGACGAGGGTTATGCAAAGGTTGATTGGGGAGCAACATTGGTGAAATATGCTGATCATTATACGAATAGTAATTTGTTGCCGGGAGTAAAGGACGGTAATGTTCCTCCCAGATATTACTGGCCTATTCCATTCGAAACGTTGAGCAAATCTAAAGGCAAGATAACGAATGGATATGGTTTGGCACAAGAATAAGAATTATATATGAAAAACATTTTATCTGTTTGCGCATTTTTGCTAGTCTTTGGGGCGCTCCCTTTATGGGGGCAGTCCCAAGATCCTTTAAATGAGGATCAAACTACTGTACGTATTTTGGAAGGTGATAATTCGGATCCTTCTATTGTCCGTTATGGAAAATCTTATTATCTGGTCCATTCCTCTTTTATTTATACTCCGGGACTGGTCGTTTACCAGTCGGATGACTTGATAAACTGGACTCCCTGTTCCACTGTCTTGTCTACTTTTACCGGAGACATCTGGGCTCCGGATATTGTAGTCCATAACAAGCGTTTCTATATTTATTTCCCTACTCGGGACGAGAAAGGAAAGAAAACCAATATGGTAACTTGGGCGGATACTCCGGAAGGTCCGTGGAGCGCTCCGGTTGATTTGAAAATAGGGGGAATTGATCCGGAACATGTGGTTGGTGAGGACGGAAAACGATATCTGTTGCTCAGCTCCGGTGCTTTATATCCGTTGTCGGATGATGGATGCTCTATTACAGGAGAACCGGTTCGGATTTATAAGGAATGGGAAATACCGGAGGAATGGGATATAGAAGGAGTTTCCATGGAAGGTCTGAATGTGAAAAAAGTAGGAGAGTATTATTATTTATTCGCGGCCGAAGGGGGTACGGCAGGTCCCCCCACCAGTCACATGGTAGTACAGGCACGTAGTAAAAATATAATGGGTCCTTGGGAGAATGCTCCTTTCAATCCGCTTCTTCGTACGGAATCGCGTAATGAAAAATGGTGGAGTAAAGGGCATGGCTCTATTGTTGATACGGAAGATGGACGGTTATTCATGATTTTCCATGCTTATGAGAACGGATTCCAGACATTGGGGCGTCAGACCCTTTTACGTGAACTGGTTCAGAAGGAAGATGGGTGGTTGCATTTGAAAGAAGGAGTCATTTCTTTACCTGCACCGGAACGTTTGAAAGTATCCGGTATAGAGGATTTTGTATGGCAGACGTGCCGGGAACATAGTTTAAATGACCGGTTTCGGATTACTCCTGATAAAATCAGTATAGATGCAAAAGGGAATACTCCTAAAGAAGGCTCTCCTTTGTTGGCGCGTACCAGTGCTCATAAATATGAAGTGGAGGCTTGTTTCGAACTGAAAGGTGAAAATACATCTGCCGGATTGGTAGCCTATTATGATGAGAATTTTCATTTTGGATTTGGTTTTAATCATAAGCAGCTGCTTCGTTACCGGCGTGGACAAGTCAGCCGTACGGAATCAAAATCTCCTCAAGCAAACCAATGTGGAAAGATGTGGCTGCGTTTGCGGAATGATGCGAATGTATTATCGGCCTGGTATAGTGCCGATGGTAAAAAATGGCATAAGTATCCATGGGGATTTGAAATATCGGGGGTACATCATAACACGGTATATGGTTTCTTGTTTGTCCGTCCGGGTATTTTTGCCGGTGGTGACGGACAGGTGGAAGTGACGGACTTTGTTTTGAGGAACCTTGATTGATACGTTGTTTTAACTGGAATTTAATGATTGAATGGCTTATGAAATATTGCTGCTTTCTTTTAATAATATGGTTTCTGGGAATTTCCGGTGGATTTGCTCAGGATAAGGTGGAATGTTGGGGACGTTATGAAATCTCCATTCCTGCCAAAGTGAAGGGTAATCCTTTTGATGTTGAACTTACAGCGACGTTCAACGGGCCGGATACCACATTGACAGTACGTGGGTTTTATGATGGAAATGATACTTTTAAAATTCGTTTCATGCCTGTGAAGCAAGGAGGATGGTATTATATAACACAGAGTAAAATCCCTGCATTGGATGGAGTAAAAGGTCAGATAGAATGTATTGCTCCGGGTAAAGGAAATCATGGCCCAGTCAAAGTGGATGGAACTTATAACTTTAAATATGCTGATGGGACACGTTACTATCCGGTTGGAACGACTTCTTATGATTGGATGCATGTGGCCGGTAACCAACCCGATCAGACTGTAAAATCATTGGAACTGTCCAAGTTCAATAAGATCAGGATGCTGTTTTTTGTGCAAAACTTTGATCCGGATTATCCTGAACCCTCCATGTTTCCTTTTGAGATAAAGAAGATAACAAAGGATGAAAAGGGAAAGCCTGTGTATGAATGGGATTTCACCCGCTTCAATCCGGCTTATTTTGCTCATGTGGAAGCATGTGTGGATAATTTGGCCGGAATAGGGGTGGAGGCTGATTTGATTCTTTTCCACCCTTATGATGGTGGCCGTTGGGGATTTGACAGGATGCCTTTGGAAGCCGGTGCCCGATATTTGAAGTATCTGACAGCCCGTATGAGTTCATTTCGCAATATTTGGTGGTCGCTGGCCAATGAATATGATTTTTTGAGAGAATTAAAACCGGAATATTGGGATACCTTTACACATACGGTAGTAGAGAATGATCCTTATTCTCATTTATGTTCCATTCATACTTATACAGCTAAGTATTATAAATATTGGGAACCGGAATATACCCATGCCAGCATACAGGACCAGGCACCTGTAGAGGGTTTTGGAAGAGCGGCTACGGTGAAGAATATTTATAAGAAACCGATTATTTTGATGAGGTATGTTATGAGGGCAATATGGATAACCGATGGGGAAGCTTGAGCGGTCAGGAATATCTTTATCGCTTGTGGCAAGGGCTGATTGTGGGGACTTACGTAACTCACGGAGAATGTTATATGGATAATCCAAAAGATTATTCCCGTGATTTTCTGGCTGTAGGAGGAACTTTTCAAGGGGAGTCCTGGAAGCGCATCGGCTTTACAAGACAGATTTTGGATGCACTCCCCAATCCCTTGCATTTATGCGATAGTAGTTGGGACCCATATACTTCTACTGCCGGAGAAAACTATTATATGATTTATCTGGGCAAAGAAATAAGACCGGAATGGATATTTGATTTACCGGTAAAAAACGCTTTTTATCCACGTTTGAAAGAAGGAGTACGTTTTAAAGTGGAAGTCATTGATACTTGGAACATGACGATAGCCGAATGGCCTGTCGTTTTTGAAACGACTGCTCCTGTAAAGGATAGGGTGTATGATAAAAATCAAGGAAGAGTAAGACTGCCTGCAAGTCCTTATCTGCTGCTAAGGATAACTGAAGTAAAATAATTAATGAATGTGTTAATTTGCTAATAGGCTGATTTGCCGTTTGGTTCCGCTATGTTCGCATGTCAATTGGCCTATTAGCAAATTGGCAAATTAGCACATTATTCAAAATTTGCACATAATAGACCAATTTTTACCTTTCTGTCCCCTGTCTCTCGTTTACTTTTGTAGTAGAACAAATCTTAATCTATACAAAATGAAACATTTACATTTCCTCGCTTTTGCCTTGTGCTGGCTTGTATGGGGACATCTGTTAAAAGCACAAAGTATTGATCATTATAGTTCGTTAGATCCTTCGCAACCTATAGAATTTAAAGGAAACTGCCTTCGTTATGCAGATAAAGAAATTATTTTAGGTCCGAAAACATTTTTTGTTGATGGGCAGTTGTCCGATAGGGAAGTGGCGGGTAATCCTTATGTTTTTAATAGTTTCAATAAAGCTGCCGCTAATTTTTCAGCTGGTACGGAAGCGGAACCGATGAAAGTCTATCTGGCTCCATACGTTTATTGGATTGATGATCCTGACGATCCTGCTATTCGTGTTGGAAAAGACGGTCGTGAACCGTTCGGCTTGGTTGTTAAATGCCCTTATCTTCATATTATCGGATTGAATAGCCATCCTGAAAATACAGTCCTGGCATCCAGCCGTGGACAGACACAGGGGCTGTCGGTAATTTCACCATGTTTGATTTTTGGGGAGACGGTCTGTTGGTTAAGGACTTGACCATGGGGAATTTCTGTAATGTCGATTTGGAATACCCTCTGAAGAAGGAATTAAGCAGGAAGAAAAGAATGTCTGCCATCACTCAGGCACACGTCGCTTATTGTCATGGCGACAAGATTGTGGCGGATAATGTACATTTCATCAGCCGCTTGAACATGAATCCGTTGAATGGTGCCAAGCGGATACTTTTTAATAAATGCCACATGGAAAGTACGGATGATGCGCTGACCGGAACAGGGGTTTATCTGGATTGTACACTTCATTTTTATGGTCAGAAACCTTTTTGGAGAAGTGATATGGGCGGAGCTGTATTTTTGAACTGTGACTTTTATGTATGTCATGAGGAAGACCGGCAATATTTTTGTAAGTCGGTCGGGCCGTTAAGTATTGTCGATTGCCGTTATCATTCGAAGAAGCCGGTTTATGCGGGCTGGACACATGATCCCACAGGTTGGTTGCGTTGTTACCAATACAATGTGAAACTGAACGGGCAACCTTATGTAATTGGGCTGACAAGCCTTATAATACGGTTTGCATGGATCAGTTGAATCAATTGAGAGCTTTTCGGCTGGAAGAGCATGGAGAGGTGCTTTATAATACTTATAATTTATTGAGAGGAGAGGATGATTGGGATCCCCTTCAGGTGAAAGACCGTGTTATTGCTATAGGTAAACGAGACGGAAAGGATTATACCCGGATGCCTCCTGTCTTTCTGTAGAGCCTTTAACGGCTTCTATCCAGACAGGTGGCCGGACGGTTAGATTGACAGCAACAGTAAAAAGGCATTGCAACTATGTGTTGAATAATGTTCCTGTGAAGTGGAAAGTACAACAAGGTTATGAAAAGAATGTGAAATTATCCACTTCCGAGGGATATGAATGTGTTGTCGAGGCAACTAATGTGGAGGATGAAACAAAGCATTTTACAGTGATAGCCTATACAGAGGATGGTTTGGAATGTGCCACAGAACTTACGGTTGCACCGGACTATGTATCGGCTCCTTCGTTTACGGAAATCCAAAGCTGAATATTACTAAAGGAGTAGCTACTGTCAGTTATGCTTTGGATTTGAATGGGCGCAAAGATGAATCATTGATAACCTGGTATAGATGTACGGACAGGAAAGGGACTAATAGACTTCCGGTTTCGGTATCCCGCTTGAATGAACCGGAATATTCCTATACTTTGGTAAAAGAAGATGTTGGTTATTATCTGATGGCAGTTATCGCTCCCAAGCATCTGCGTTGTTTGCCGGGGGAAGAACGAATTGTTGTTTCCAACTCTCCGATAAAAAAAGGGCAAGTGAACATCACTCATATATTTGAAACGGATTTTCAGAACTTTCCATGTAAGAATCAACCACAACTTTTACCGGGATTCTGGACGATTGGTGGATATAAGCCTTTGGATACGGCAGAATATGATTGGCAGGTAGTTCCGGATAAAGATTATTGGATTTATGGGCCGGGAATGAATGGTTCCCATGGAACCGGTTTGTTACAAGATCAGAAAGGAGCTCGTTTGCTTTATACTCCATTGGATGGCAGTTATGGAGATATGGCAATAACATTGAATGTGGATGCCAGTAAAACAGCAGGACAAGGTTTTGGTAGTGCTACAGGACAGTATTTGGATTTGTATATCAAGTTTGATACCCGTACTTTAACAGGATATGCATTACGTATCATTCGTACGACCAAGTATAGTAATGCAGTTGATTTTATCTTGATGAAATATGAGAACGGGGTGGCTGAGGCTATCAGTCAACCGGTATCTTCTACCTGCTATCGTACAGATTGTACCATACATTGACTGTTAAAGAAGGAAAATTGACAGCACATGCTTCAACAACAACTCCGCTTCCGGCGCCTGTAACTGATCCGAACTTGAAACTTTCGGTAGATTTGGAGGCGGATATAGCTTCGAATACTTTTGGGGGCACCGGAATCCAGCATACGGGCAGCTGTGGTGAAAGTACAACGATGCTGCACTATATGAAGGTGGAATGGGAATAGAATGATTATTGAATTTAATAAAAGAAAGTAATAGATAATTATGAAGAAGAGTATTATTGCCATAGCATTTTTGTTGTTATGTCCATTTTATGGGGTGAGAGCACAGGAGAGACCATTTTTTGATTTGTCAGGAAAAGGATGGCATTTATGGCAGGATAAAAATGCAGCTTGGCAGACAGAGGATATTTATTTGACATTGGAAGAGGCACGGAAAAGTCCTGTAATTGTTCCTACAGCGGGATGGGATATATTGACTTCTGCCCAGACTCTTTCGGTACAGGTTCCTGGAACAGCTGAAGAATATCTTCAAACTCAGTCCGGACCCGAAGGAGATATTACAGGAGTTACATGGTGGAGTCGTACAATGGATATTCCGGTATTGAAGAAAGGACAAAAAGTCTTTTTGAATTTTGGCTCTATACGTTCACGGGCGGAAATTTTTATTAATCAGAGATTAGTGGATTATCAGATTGTGGACAATGTTCCTTTTGAAACGGATATTACTCCTTATATAAAATCAGGAGAACAGGTACAATTGGCTGTACGTATAACGGATGCGGGTGGTAACCATGATTGGCGTGACTCCAGAACTATTCCGTGGGGAGATAAAATGTTGCCTCCCGGTCATGGCTTTGGAGGAATAACAGGAAAAGTTAGTATGAAGGTATGTAATTCTGTTTATGTGGCAGATATTTATATGCAGAATACTCCTCAGATAACTACCGCCAACGCTATTCTGACATTACAGAATGAAAAAGGAAAGACTGCGAAGCAGGATCTTCGTATAACGGTGTACGAGTGGAAAAATAAAGAAAAAATAGTTTATTCTAAAGAGATAAAGGGTATCTCATTAAATAAAGGTATGAATGAGCTGAAGATTCCTGTATCAGCTCCGGATGCGAAATTATGGAGTGTGGATGATCCTAATCTGTATGTATGTGAGGTGGAGTTGTCCGAAGGACAGAACTGGGTGGATAAAGATTCCCGCCGTTTTGGATTCCGTTGGTTCGAGGCTTCCGGTATAGGTGATGATGCTGTTTTTCGTTTAAATGGAAAACGTATCATGCTTCGCTCGGCCATCAGTTGGAGTTTTTGGCCAGTCAATGGTATTTTTCCGTCGGAAGAATTGGCTGAAAGGCAAATTCGCATAGCTAAGGAGTTAGGATTGAATATGCTGAATTTTCATCGTTTTATCGGTAATACTGACGTAATGAATTATGCTGATGAGTTGGGACTGCTCTATTTTGAAGAGCCTGGCGGTTTTCGTCTGGACGTAAGACAGCCGTTTATGAATGCTGTTTTGCATGAAAAGGTCATCCGTATGGTAAAGAGGGATCGCAGTCATCCCTGTCTGGTTATCTATAATATGATGAATGAATCGGGAAATGCTGCTCCTGAAAAGTTAGAATTGGAAATTCAAGCGATGAAGGATATGCGTGTATTGGATCCTTCCCGGTTGATTCTTCGTACCTCGGCTTGGGCTAAGGGAGATGATATAGAAGATCAGGCTAAAATTCATATTCGTCCTTACGATGAAAAAGTGTATTGGAGTGGCTGGTATGATTATCATCGTGCCGGAGGACCTGCTGTTTGGAATGAAGGTTTGTACAAAGGCCCTGAAGATTATTATAATGATACAAAGAATAAGCGTGAAATTGTATTCTTTGGTGAGGAAGGGGCTTTATCATCACCTCCTCGTTTGGAAAAGAATAAAGAAGATTTGGAAAAATATAGCTATAAAGGATGGGATGGTAGAGAGTTTTTACGTTGGTATGATGTATTCAATAAATTTCTGGATGCTAAACAGTTAAGGACAGTTTATCCTACAGTGGATGATTTGTGTGTGGCTATGGGAACTGTATCCTATGAACATCAAGGACGTAAAATAGAATCGGCCAGAATGAATAATTTGACGGATGCATACGTTGTTAATGGATGGGAATCGGAATTGACGGAGAATTATTCGGGAATTGTCGATTGTTTTCGTTATCCCAAATCGAATCCGGCTATCATAGCTCGTTATAATCAGCCTTTGTATGTAGCGGTAAAGACCAGGCAACAGGTTGCTGCCGCAGGGGGAGAGGTGACCGTTGATTTTTATCTGATTAATGAGAAGAATGTCCGGGGAAACCATCAATTGAAAATCTCGGTGACAGACTCTCAAGGAAAAGTGATGGAGGTAGGAACTTATGAAACGGAAGCCGCCGGAGGTGAGGTTTATGGTCAGTTGTTGGTGAAAGATGTAAAAATACCTGTTCCTACAGCTGGAGGACTTTGTAGGATTGAAGCAAAACTGTGTAAGGAAAATTCTGTTGTTACAACTGGGTATGATGATATATTGTCTGTAAATCTGGCATCCAATATGTTGGATGGTAAAGGGGCCGTTTGGGAAGATGGGAGTGCTTTACAGAATTTCTTGAAGGGAAAAACGAAAGAAGCGGTTGCAGCTTACGAGGATAATTTAGGAAAGTTGGATTGGATTATGGTGGCCCGTCCTCCTAGGAAAGATCAGTTGACAATGGTGCCGATGGAAGCGTTACGCTCTGCCGATGGCAAACCGGGATTGGATGTGGTCTATTATGAGGATATGGAATTTCAGAAGGAAGTTTATCATGAAGTGGCCAAGGTGGTTAATCTGAGTGCTATTGAGGGAGCTACACCAAGTCCTTTTGTGTATATGCTTGATGGTTATGGTATTAAATGGAGTGGTAAAGTACTTCCTTCTGTCAGTGGTGAATATACGATTATTCCTCAGAGTAATGATCGTAGTATGATTGAAGTCTTTGTCAATGGTAAGAAAATATATGAAATTACCAGGAAGAAAGAGCATTTGGGCGATGGAAAAGTCTATTTGGAAGAAGGCAAGTCTGCGATATAGAGATCCGTTTCAGACATCCTCGTAGTAACGCTCGTTGTCGTTTGGATTGGGCTGTTCCTAATGATAAGATGCCGGATGCACAGCGTTTAATGGAACGTGCCGTAAATGATGGAACCAAAATCTTCATTATTCAGAGTGCTGATGAGTGGTCGGAATTTATAGCAGCTAATAGTAAAGCGGTGTTTAAGGACAAATTCTTTGTTGGAACCAATTGGTTGGGTGGAGTGATGTTTAATAAGCCGCATGATATTTTCAAGGAACTTCCTGTCGGAAATGCTCTCAACTGGCCTTATCAGGCATTGATACATACAGGGGTGGAGCGTATGGGATTAGTGATGGAAGGTGAGGAATTGCTGGTCGGAGCCTATCATACTTATCCTATGGCTATCGGAACTGCTATGGGGATTGTACCTATGGGTAAGGGTAGTGTTTTGTTCTCTACATTGGATATCTATGGGAACATCATTAATGATTCGGCTGCCGGACTTGTAGCCAAAAAACTGATTTTCAATATGATTGATTTTAAATAAAATAACAGATACCATGAAAAAACGATTCCTATGCTTTTGTTTATGCCTGTATTGTATAGGACTATGGGCGGCCAATACTTCTTTTAAGAAGACAGGAAATGATTTGTTGTTTCTTTTGCCTCAGGGAAATGTGAAATTGGAATTTTGTACAGATGATATGTTCCGTGTACGTCATTCTCAAGGTACCGTGTTCGCTGAAAATGAGCAGTGGATGGTTCGTAAATATGATTTTACTCCTGTACACTATACAGTGGAAGATAAAGGAACTGCATGGTTGATTACGACCGGAAAACTGATTATAGAGGCTACCAAGAATCCGTTCTGTCTGACAGTTTCTGATAAAAACGGCAAACTGCTTTATACGGAACTTGCGGAACAACGTTTTTATAAGGATTCTGTCAAGACGAAAGCTGTTCTACAACCGGATGAGCATTTCTTTGGTTTTGGGGAACGTATGGATTTCATGGATCAGCGAGGGCGTAAGGTCTATCTGAATGTAGAGTTGGGAAGAGGGATAAAACCGGCTGTAGGAGGAAAAGATATTTTACGTGCCAATTATTGTCCCGTACCTTTTATGATGAGTACCAAAGGATATGGTTTGTTCTTTCATACTCCGTTTGCTACCGAATGGAATATGGGATGGGACAGTAGTGACTATTATTCATTCAAAGCTTTTGGCGGTGATTTGGACTATTATTTTATTTATGGTCCCGATTTTTATACCATGGTTGACAGATATACGGAATTGACCGGAAAATCCCCCATGCTTCCTCGTTTTGCAATGGGGTTGCATGTCGGTACTTATTCCGGTGGAACCTGGAAGAATGAAGAGATGACTTCCGATAAATATCCGCCTGCTTTATGTAAACGTTTGCGTGAGGAAGGAGTGCCTTTTGATTTGCTTTGGCTAGATTCTACTTGGAGACTGTTTAATACCACTTACGGAAATGGTGGTTGCTGTTTTGAATGGCGCAATACGTTCAAAGATCCGAAAGCTATGTTTGACAGTTGCTATGCGCAAAATGTAAAAATGGTGGGGCTTCATATCCGTTCTATATTAGATAATGGTCCTGAATATCATCTATTGGATAAGGCGCGTGAACAGGGAAACGTGCTGTATCCAGGAGCCAAGACAGAAGGGGTAGTGAATTTCTTTGATCCGAAAGCAGTAGATTGGTGGTGGGAGAACGGAGTAATGAAAGTCGCTTCTATCGGGGCTAAGTTTGTGAAAACGGATGTCGGAGGAACGATGGACCTGAAAGGACTTCATAATATTTTTCCTTTAGCTTATGCGGAGGCTCCCTATCGTAAATTTCAGGAATATAATAATATGAGGGGGTTGACACATACTCGTGAAGGTTATGCGGGAATTCAGCGTTATCCTTATATCTGGGCCGGAGATTGGGGGAGTGAATGGCAGTGGTTTGAACCGGTGATACGTGCAGGACTTAATATTGGTATGAGTGGTGTGGGTAACTGGACTCATTGCATGGGAGGATTTGAACAATATTCTCCTTACGATACAGAATTATATACTCGTTGGGTACAGTTCGGTATGTTTTCACCTATCGCCATGGTGTTCGGTATGGACCATCCCCGTTACCATGAACCTTGGACTTATGGTCCGGAGGCTTTGGCCAATTTCATCAAATATGATAGTTTGCGTTATACATTGATTCCTTATATTTATAGTAATGCCTATCAACTTTATAAAACGGCACGTCCCATGATGACTCCTTTAGTGATGGACTATCCTCAGGATGAGAATACTTATCAGCTGACACGTCAGTATATGTTCGGGCCATGGATGATGGTTTGTCCTGTCACTACCAAAGGTGCACTGAGCCAACATGTTTATTTTCCCGGTGGAGAATGGTTTGATTATGAAACCGGTGAGCGTTACGAGGGCCGTCAATATAAATCTTTTCTTACTCCGTTGGATGTGTTGCCTATCTATATAAAAGCCGGAGCTATTATTCCCATGCAACCTGTTATGCAGTGGTAGATCAGCACCCTGTAGAGATGATAACATTGGATGTCTATCCGTCAGGCATTTCTTCTTATGAGATGTATGAAGATGATGGTATATCAATGGATTATCAAAAAGGGATTGGTTCATTGACCCGTTTTACCAGCAGGCTTGCTGATGATAGTTGGACGTTTACTGCAGATAAACCGGTAGGGAAGTACAAACCTGCCAAGCACACTTATCTAGTAAAGGCTTATTTGCAGAACGTTCCGCAATCTGTGATAGAAAATGGTAAATCGTTGCCCGTTCTTTCATCAGTTACAGATGCAGAGCGGAATACAGGCTGGTTTTATGATATAGAGCATAAACGTTTGTATGTGAAGACAGCCGGAGATAACCGTCAGAAAATTGAAATTGTGGTACAATAACTTAAAGGGATGATTCTATGAGAAAATTATCGGTTTTCGCACTTTATGTGTAGGTTTGGGAATATGGGTGGGGACTGTTGTGGTTTCTGCTCAGGGGGAGTTCAAGGCATTACCTTGGAGTCAAAGTACTGCTTATAATTCTTATCTGATGCGTGATGTACATCGGCAGTTTGCATCCCGCAGTTAGCCATTCAGCAAGCATTTACTTCTCCTGCCGGGATGCAGGAGTACCTGGAGGGTTGCCGTGAACGATATAAACAAATAGTAGGTACTTTTCCTGAAAAAGAGAATTTAAATGTTCAGGTGGTGGGGAAGATACAAGGTACCGGCTATCATATAGAGAAAATAATTTTTGAAAGCAAGCCTGGCCGCTATGTCACAGCACATCTTTATATGCCGGAGAACATGACTGTTCCTGTTCCGGCAACATTGGAACTTTGCGGACATGGATTGAATGGTAAAGGTTCTTCGTCTCATGCCGCTATGCTGATGGCATCCAATGGTATTGCTGTACTAGTGGTAGATCCATAGGCCAGGGAGAACGGTTGCAACTTATTGATAGGGAAGGAAAACCACTGACACGGGGGGCTACCACGGAACATACCTTACTGAATGCGGGCTTTAACTTGCTTGGTACTAGTTTGGCGGCACAGGAATATTGGGATAATCATCGGGCTTTGGACTATTTATTGACTCGTAAGGATATTGATCCGGAGCGTATCGGAGTATATGGATCTTCTGGTGGTGGTACTCAGACCGCTTATTATATAGGTTTGGATCCCCGTGTAAAGGTAGCGGCCATTTGTAGTTTCTTTTCTACCCGAGAACGTACTATGGAGTTGCAAGGTCCTTCCGATGGTTGCCAACATATACCATACGAAGGGCGTGAACAACTGGAAGTACCTGATTTTGCTTTAATGATGGCTCCACGGCTTTATTGATTTTAAGCGGTAAATATGATTTTGTCGATTTATGGGGTGCACAACAAGGGTTTGCTGAATTACAACAGTGCTATAAAGTATTGGGAGTTCCCGAAAAGGTGGATATGCTGACAGTAGAAACAGGGCATGGACTTGGAACTGAAAAAAGGCAAAAGTTGGTCAGTTGGTTCAAGCGTTGGCTGAAAGATGATCAATCTCCGGTGAAGAAATCGGCACAAGACCGTTTCCGGTTGTCTGATATGCTTTGTACGACTAAAGGACAGGTGAATGTATCTATGCCTGGAGCACTCAGTATTATGCAGGAAAATGTGAATCAGCTGGATGAGTGGGCTTCCAAGCGTGAGGCGTTTCTTTCGAAAGGAAAGAAAACTGTCCAAGCAAAGATGCTGGATTTGTTAGGTCTTAAAGGTCTTCCTGACCATAAAATAAGAATTGAGGCAACCGGACATGATTCAATGCGTGAATATGAACAATATAAGTTTCAGCTTATAAGGGAAGGGGAGATGCCTGTTCCTTGTATTCTTATCATGCCGTCCAGAGCGAATGCTGATTCTCCTGTTGAGTTAAGGTTACAGGAAGAGGGAAAAGGAACTTATTTGAGTGAATATGCGAATTTTGCTGCTGCCTTGACGGAAGGAAAAATCTTGTTGTTGGCAGATTTGCGCGGATTTGGGGAAACAACGGATCCTGCATTCTATACGGATGCTAAATATTGGAACCGTGAGTATCGCAATGCAATGGTCAGTATGCATATAGGGCGTCCTATTATGGGACAACGTGTTGTCGATATTTTGACTTTGCTTGATTTTTGTTCAGAACACGAATTTCTGAAAGGACACCCCGTCAAGGTATTTGCCAATGGTATTTATGGTCCGGTTGCAATTCATGCTGCTTATTTGGATGAAAGAATCAACAGTGTGGAGATAAAACATAGCGTGAAGACTTGGAAGGAATACATTGAGAGGCCTATGCAGTGGGATATGTATTCTAATGTGTTGTATGGTGCTTTGAAATATTATGATTTACCGGATTTGATAAGGTTAAGCAATCGTCCCATCCGTTTTGCAGATTAAAAAACAGAATTTATCTCCACTGTAGGAGCATATTAAATGTCCTGAAGGCACAACAATCTGCTCCTGCAGTGGATGGAATATATGGCTTGTCTATTTCTTTTCCAGGAAATCAGCACGCATCGGACTGAAACAATCTATCAGCATACCCGGCTCCAGGCATACACAACCATGCACTGCATCTGGTTCCTTATACAGACAGTCGCCGGCCGATACAATTTTTTTCACACCATTAATGGTGAACTCAAATTTTCCACTTTCCACATAAGTCACTTGTGAATGGATATGATGGTGGACAGCTCCTACAGCTCCCTTTTCAAATTTTACTTTAACAACCATGATGTCATCATTGTAACCCATGATCTGGCGCACTACACCTTCGCCTGCAGGTTCCCATTCTTTGCCTTCTGCAAAAATGAAGTTTTCACTACCTGTTTTCATAACCTTTTTTTCAGTGTTTTTGTTTGTTTCTTCAGTACACTCTTTGTTGCTCTCTTTTTTTTCACTTTGTGCATTGCAGCTCTGCAATAGTAGTGGTGCCATCAAGGCGCAAGCATACAATGCGGTTCTTACCTTACGATTCATGATCTTGCATTTAATATAAAATGAATAACTAAAACTTTTCTTCAAATATACTTATAATATGGGGAGGGTAGTTCGTCGTGATTAAAATATACGAGGAAAAGACCAAATATTACAAATCCAAGCTCCGGAAAATGGCTTATTTTGCTTCATAATGATATTTAAACTTGAATCAAAACACTAAAACAACAATGAAAAGCACATTAAAGAAGAACTGGGAAAGAATTGTCCTTTGCCTGTGCATGGCAAATTTTGCTTGTATAGGTATAGCCCAAACTAATAAAAAATTAGATGACCAAGTTATAAATACGATGAAAACCGCCACTCGGTTTATGATGAACAAAGTGAGTTATAATGGTGGCTTCGTATGGAATTATTTGCCGGATATGTCCCGCTCATGGGGAGAAATGGAAGCCAAGAGGACAATGGTATGGATTCAGCCGCCGGGAACTCCTTCTGTCGGTCATTTGTTGCTTGACGCTTATCATGCTACAGGAGATGAGTATTATTATGAAGCTGCGAAAAAAGTGGCTAACACCTTGATTTGGGGACAGCTTGAATGTGGCGGATGGAATTATGTGTTCGATTTTGCAGGAGAGAACTCCTTAAAGTCCTGGTATGATACCGTTGGTAAAAATGGCTGGCGTCTGGAAGAATTTCAACATTATTATGGAAATGCGACTTACGATGATGCGGGTACTATGGAGGCTGCCAAATTTCTACTTCGTATGTATGTGGAAAAAAATGATCCTGCTTTCCGTCCGGCTTTGGAGAAAACCATTGATTTTGTCTTGAAAAGTCAATATCCGGTGGGTGGATGGCCTCAACGGTATCCTTTGATGTATGATCACCCTTTTCAAGGTAAGAAAGATTATTCGTCTTTTATTACTCTGAATGATGATGTGATTCCTGATGCGACCGAGTTTTTGATTCAATGCTATCAGGCAATGGGGTTGCAAGGGGTAAAGGAGCCTATTATGCGTGCTATGTACTTGATGATTTCCCTTCAACAAGGGGAACCTTATGCAGGCTGGGCGGACCAATATACAGTAGATGATTTGAAACCGGCTCATGCCCGTTCTTATGAACCGCGCAGTGTGAACACCGGTACTACCGTCCGTCTTGTTAATTTAATGATGGATTACTATAAACTTACAGCTGATACTCGTTTCCTGTCGGGGATTCCTGCTGCAATTCGTTTTTTGGAATCAATGAAATTACCGGAATCGGATGTGAAGAAATGGAAGAGTCAGTCGACTAATCCGGAAGCTATTTTGGTTCCTCGTTTTGTAGATCCTGATACTGGTAAACCACTGTATGTCCATCGTAAGGGAAGTAATGTGAAAAACGGTACTTATTATATAGATCAGAATATAGAAAATACAATAGCTCATTATAATTCGGCAACTTTTGTGAATCCTGGTGAACTGCGTCGTCGTTATGAGGAAGTGAAAAAACTTCCTGTATCCGAATTGGCGAAGAATTCACCTTTGCTGCAGGATCATTTGGTTCCTTTACCTAAATATTATACTCGTTTACGTGGAAAAGCTACGGAAGAAGTTGCCCGGAAATTGGTGAAATCACTGACTAAGGACGGTTGCTGGCTCTCTCCTTTAAAGTCAACCTCGAACCCGTATAAGCCATATACTGTTTCAGGACCTAGTGAGGAAACGAAATATATAGCTACCTTTGTAGGGGACGAGCACGATACATCACCTTATCCGTGTACCACCGGAGAATTGTGCATCTCTGTTGGGGATTATATTGATAATATGATAAAATTAATTAGTTACCTTGAAAAGTAAAGTTTGTTAGGTATAGGTTTATGAAGAATACTGTAATTTGTTTATTGTTGTTCGGGATAAGTCTGACGGCTTCTGCTCAGGAAAAGGTGGAAACAGTCTCTATGCGTTATGAAACGCAGAATGATATGCCGCTGTTCTATCAGAAGATGAAAGAAAACCTGACTTATCCTATGGCATGGGGAAATTCTTCCATCCGAAATTTCGAAAAGTGGCGTGAGGAAGCTCGAAAAACGTTATTGGATTGTATGTTGCCTGCTCCTCCTGCTACGGCTTTTGATAAGGAAGTGATAGATACCGAGCAACGGAATGGATATAGGGCGGAGAAGATTTTGTTCAGTGTTTCGGAATATTCTCGTGTTCCTGCTTATCTGTTGGTTCCTGCCGGGAATGGCCCGTTCCCGGCAGTATTGCTGCTTCACGATCACGGTGCACATTTTTCGATAGGGAAAGAGAAGATGGTACGTCCGTTCGGTGTGGAAGCATCTGTACTGGCCGATGCGGACGATTGGGCGGAAAAATGTTATGACAAACAGTATGTAGGTGATTATCTGGCAAGTCACGGATATGTAGTGCTTGCTGTGGATGCCTTGTTTTGGGGGGAACGGGGACGTAAGGAAGGAGTACGCTATGACTCACAGCAAGCGTTGGCGGCCAATATGTTACAGATGGGAATGTCTTGGGGAGCCTTGATAGCCTGGGATGATATTCGTAGCGCGGAATTTCTGGCCTCATTGCCAATGGTTCATAAGGACAAGATAGGAACGATGGGTTTTTCCATGGGAGCACATCGTGCCTGGATGGTCAGTGCCGCTACAGATGTGGTGAAGGCAGGCGCTGCTGTGTGCTGGATGAATACTACAGATAGCTTAATGACACTTACCAATAATCAGAACAAAGGTGGGTCTGCTTATTCCATGATTATTCCCGGAATACGGAATTGGATGGATTATCCTCATGTGGCATCTATCGCCTGTCCCAAACCGATGTTGTTCATCAATGGCTTGCGGGACAAACTTTTTCCTGTAAAGGGCGTTGAAAGCGCTTTCTCTACCATGCAGGATGTATGGAAGAGTCAATCGGTAGAAAATCTGTTGACCACCAAGTTCTATGATTTGCCCCATTTTTGCAGTAAGGAGATACAGGATGATATACTTGAGTTCTTTAATCAAAATTTAAAATAGAAAGCGATGAAAATTAAGATGTTGATGGCATTTGTTGCCTTGTTGTTGTTTTCTGCTTTTACGGCAGACCGCACAATTACTATCTTTATGATAGGTGACTCGACTATGGCCAACAAACCCTTAGAGGGAGGTAATCAGGAACGTGGATGGGGCCATGTGCTGGGAGGATATTTCAGTGAGAATATTCGTGTGGAAAACCATGCTAGAAATGGTCGGAGTTCTAAAAGTTTTATTGATGAAGGATTGTGGGAGGTAGTAATTAATAAAGTAAAGCCGGGTGATTATGTTTTTATTCAGTTTGGGCATAATGATGAGAAGGCCGATGAGAAACGTCATACTGATCCCGGATCTACTTTTGATGCCAATCTACGCCGTTTTGTAAAAGAAACACGTGCTAAAGGGGAATTCCCGTGTTGTTCAATGCCATTGTCCGTCGTAATTTCCGGAATAATAAAAATGCGGTAGCCGAAGATGATGTGCGCAAGGATTTGTCAAAGGGGAGTGTTTCTCAAGATGGAGAAGTGTTGATTGATACTCATGGAAAATATTTGGAGTCTCCGCGTAACGTGGCAAAAGAGTTGGATGTGCCTTTTGTGGATATGAACAAGATAACGCATGATTTGGTGCAGGAGATGGGGCCGGAGGCTTCAAAAAAATTGTTCATGTGGATTCCTGAAGGTGTGTGTGCAGCTTGTCCGAAAGGGCGTGAGGATAATACGCACCTGAATGTATATGGGGCGCGTACTATTGCTGGTTTGACGGTGGATGCTATAGCTAAAGAGGTTCCTGCATTGGCACCTTTTGTACGTCATTATGATTTTGTAGTGGCAAAAGATGGCAGTGGTGATTTCTTTACCATTCAGGAAGCGATTCATGCTGTCCCCGATTTTCGTAAAGCAGGACGCACTACTATTCTAGTCCGTAAAGGGGTATATAAAGAAAAAGTGGTTATTCCTGAAAGCAAGATTAGTGTTTCTTTGATAGGTGAGGACGGAGCAATTCTGACAAATGATGATTTTGCTTCTAAAAAGAACTATTTCGGAGAAGAAATGTCTACCTCCGGTTCATCAACCTGTTATATCTATGCTCCCGATTTCTATGCTGAGAATATCACTTTCGAGAATAGTGCCGGCAGAGTGGGGCAGGCAGTGGCCTGTTTTGTTAGTGGAGATCGCGCTTATTTCAAAAACTGTCGTTTTTGGGGAAATCAGGATACTTTGTACACTTATGGCAAAGACAGTCGTCAGTTTTATGACCATTGTTATATAGAGGGTACGGTGGATTTTATTTTTGGCTGGTCTACGGCATTGTTTAAGGATTGCACCATCCATAGTTTGGGTGATGGGTATGTTACCGCTCCTTCTACAGATCAAGGCAAAAAATATGGCTATGTTTTTATAGGCTGTAAATTGACGGGTGTGGCTGAGGCTCAGAAGGTGTATTTGTCCCGTCCTTGGCGTCCTTATGCACAGGCTGTTTATATTCATTGTGATTTGGGAAAGCATATTCTTCCGGTGGGTTGGAACAACTGGGGCAAAAAAGAAAATGAGGAAACCGTATTCTATGCTGAATACCGGAATACGGGAGAAGGGGCGGCTACCGCTTCGCGTGCTTCGTTTGGAAAGCAGCTGAACGATATCAGTAATTATAATGAAGCACAGATTTGGCAGGTGATGACGGATGGAATCCGGTGGAAAATGGAAATGTGTTGTTGCAGAATTTAAAGAGATAAGCTGTTCTTTCTACCAGTAATAATACTTTGTCACTGTAGGGAGGAATTCTATTTGTTCCTATGGAAAGTGTCAGGGAAGAGTAGAATGATAAAGGGGGGATTTAACTTTTCCCCTTTTGTTTTTTTAGGAGCTTGTATATCAGTATCTCTCGTTTTTTATGTATTTTTGCCTATTATATATGAAAATCTACGAAATGAAAAGACACATTCTGTTTATACTTACTTTGCTGCTCTTTTTTCATGCAAAAAGTCAGCCTAATTGTATCTTTACTCATTATTCTTCGGAAAACGGCTTGTCTCAGAACTCCATCATGAGCATGGTACAAGACCATAATGGAGTTTTATGGTTCTCTACTTGGGATGGAATCAACCGGTTCAACGGTTATGACTTCAAAGTTTATAAAGCCAGACAAGGGAATAAAATTACTATGACTAACAACCGGGTAGACTTATTGGAAGTAGACCCTTATAATTATATTTGGCTGCAAACGTATGATTATCGTGTGTATCGTTTTGACCAAAGAACAGAGAAGTTCGAACAAATTCCTGCCGAAGGTGAAGAGGAGGGCATGCGTTTCTCTTCTATTAAAATATTGCCCGACAGTGTCATTTGGCTACTTTCTGAAAATGAGGGGGCTGTCCGTGTGAAAACAAACCCTAAAGATTACAGTATAACTACCCAAGTATATGCTACTCATAGTCGTGGAGGAAATGCCGTTCATATTAATCAGGTTTTTAGCGATGCTTACAATCAAGAGTGGTTGCTTACTGATAACGGTCTGCTGAAGATTACGAATGATAAAGAAGAGCCTGTCTCTTATTTTGTGAATATCCAGTCAGGCAAAGATGAACCCGTACAGGCCTTCTACTCTTTTTGCAGTTATGGTGACGAACTTTATTTTGGATCAGACAGAGGACGGATATGGTGCTATTCTTTGCAGAATGAAATCTTTCGTCTTTGGGAATTGCCGGTAAAGGATAAAGTGATTGCTATAAATGAAATAAAAGGTACGGGGCTGTTGATAACAACTGCCCATGAAGGATTGATATTGTACCATTCGGATACAAAAGAGTGTAAAGTCTATAATAAGTCCAATTGTCCCGAATTCCCGGCAGACGCTTTCCGTTCTGTTTATGTTGACAGTAAGCAGGAAGCATGGTTTGAGATGACCGAATGGGGAAAGGTTTGTCATTTCAATCCTTTGACAGAAGTATTTAAGCAAGAAAAGATGCAAGTGGAGCCTCGTGGTGCCGATCGTTCCTATCCCAGTTTTCATATTTGTGAAGACTTGAACGGTAATTTGTGGGTACATCCGCAAGGAGGAGGGCTTTCTTGGTATGACAGAGAGGCAAATCGGCTGTTACCTTTCTATAATGACCCCGATTCACCCGATTGGCACTTTTCCAATAAATTACATTCCATGTTATCCGATAAGCAAGGCAATCTTTGGTTATGTACTCATTCTAAGGGGTTGGAGAAGATTACTTTTTTAGGAAGCCAGTTCCATATTTATCCCCGCATGGGTCACAGTTATGACTTGAATTCCAATACGGTACGTGCGTTGTTTGAAGATAGCGAACATCGCATCTGGATGGGAAAACGGGATGGTCAGATTGAAATTTATTCTTCTGATTTAGATTTTCAGGGTATTCTGACTGAAGAGGGGGATATAGCCAAATCTGGCAGGCCGTTACGGGGAGTTCCTTATCATATCATGCAAGATTCTCACGGAAACATTTGGATTGCGACCAAAGGGGATGGTATTATTCTGGCAGAAAAGGAGGGGACCCATTTTAAGTTTACTCGATTCAAATATGATGAAGATGATATTTATAGCCTGAGTCATAATAGTGTTTACTGGTTACATGAAGACAAGTATGGACGCATTTGGGTGGCAACTTTCGGTGGAGGGTTGAATTATATTCAGAAAACTCCTGAAGGGAAATATGTGTTTATTAGTTCTAGAAATAACCTGAAAGGTTTTCCGTATGACCGTTGTTACCGTGTACGCCATATCACTCTGACAAGAAGGGGAATATATGGGTGGGGAGCAGTGATGGCGCGCTTAGTTTTAAAGAGGATTTTAAAGATCCGGAGTCGATTGTGTTCCATCTTTATGCACGTATCCCCGATGATATGAATTGTCTGAGCAACAATAACGTATATCGGATTGTAACCACTTCTCAAGGAGAAGTTTATTTGGCTACATTTGGGGGTGGTCTTAACCGGCTTGTTTCCATGAACGGAGAAGGGGGAGCTATATTTAAATCTTATACAGTGAAGAATGGCCTGCCTTCAGATATCCTGTTGTCTGTAGAAGAGGATGGCGCAGGAAACTTGTGGATAAGTACGGAAAACGGATTGAGTAAATTTATTCCGTCCGAACAACGTTTTGAGAATTATAATGAAAGGGATTTTGGTGGTAAGATACGTTTTGAGGAAGGAACATCGTTGAAGCTTGGTCCCGACACTATTTTGTTTGGCACCAGTCGTGGCGTGCTTTATTTTGAACCGGAGCACATTAAGAAGAGTAATTATGTTCCATCCATTATTTTAGGTACTTTGAAGATATCCAATCAGGAGGTAGTTCCAGGCGTACCGGGAAGCTTGTTGCGGCAGTCACTCAATAATACAGAACATCTGGTGCTTTCACATAAGGAGAATATTGTAACCTTATCGTTTGCTGCGTTGGATATGATTTATCCTGAAAATATCCGTTATGCTTATCGTTTACGCGGATTTGATAAAGAATGGAATTATGTAGACAGACAGCGTACCGCTACATATACTAATCTTCCGAAAGGAGAGTATGTCTTTCAGGTTAAATCGACCAATAGTGATGGGGTTTGGGTAGAGAATGAGCGTAGTTTGAGAATCACCATTCAGCCTTCGTTTTGGGAAACGGCTTGGGCTATGGCAATTTATATTCTTGCTTTTCTGTTGATTCTGTTTTCAGGAGTATATATATTGTTTACTATTTATCGTCTGAAACATGAAGTGTCTGTGGAACAGCAGGTTTCTGATATAAAGCTTCGCTTTTTTACAAATATTTCTCACGAACTTCGCACTCCGCTGACATTGATTGCAGGTCCTGTGGAATATGTTCTGAAAAACAAGACTTTGCCGGATGATGTACGTGAGCAATTGCATGTAGTAGAACGTAATACCGACCGTATGCTTCGCTTGGTGAACCAAATTCTTGATTTCCGCAAAATACAGAAAAATAAGATGAAGTTGCGTATAGAGCAGATAGATATTGTTCCTTTTGTACGCCATATCATGGATAATTTTGAATCGCTGGCCGAAGAGCATCATATTGATTTTGTATTCGAAAGTGAAATGCCTTCCTTAAAACTGTGGGTAGATGCGGATAAGTTGGAAAAGATTGTCTTCAATCTGCTTTCCAATGCTTTCAAGTATACTCCACAGGGTAAGATGATTACGCTTTTCATTCATGAAAATGAACATAATGTGGCGATTGGTGTGCAGGATCAAGGTATAGGAATTTCTGAAAGCAAGAAAGCTTCCCTTTTTGTCCGTTTTGAAAATCTGTTGGACAAGAATTTGTTTAATCAGCAAAGTTCTGGTATCGGTCTTTCTTTGGTTAAGGAATTGGTGGAACTGCACAAAGCGACTATCCGTGTGGATAGTAAAGAGGGGGAGGGCAGTTGTTTCACGGTTGAGTTTTTGAAAGGCAAGGAGCACTATACGGAGAATGTAGAGTTCATTCTCTCTGATTCTGTCGAAATGAGGCCGGAAGAGGTGGAAGAATCTGTTCAGGGACATGAAGAGAAGAGGAATGAAAGCAAAACGATGTTGCTGGTTGAAGATAATTTGGAACTTCGTTTCTTTTTGCGTAGTATCTTCATCTCAAATTTCAACGTCATAGAGGCTGTCAATGGGGCTGAAGGTTTGGATAAGGCTTTGAAGTTTGTTCCGGATATTATTATTAGTGATATCATGATGCCGGAAAAGGATGGTATTACCATGACAGAAGATTTGCGTGCTAATATGGCGACCAGTCACATTCCAGTCGTTTTACTGACGGCTAAAACGGATATGGACAGTAAGTTGGAAGGTATGGAACTGGGAGTTGAGGATTATATAACGAAACCGTTCAGTGCTACTTACCTGAAGGCCAGGGTGGAGAATATTCTGACACAACGTGTCAAGTTGCAACAGTTGTATTGTGCGAATCTGATGAATATTCAGCCTGTTGCGGAGGAAGAACAGCAAACACAGCCTGAGATGTCTTCCCATGACCGTAAGTTTATGGAAAAACTGACGGAATTAATGGAGAAGAATATGGATAATGGCGATTTGATCGTGGATGATTTGGTACAGGAGCTTGCGGTGAGCCGTTCTGTCTTTTTCAAGAAACTGAAGACCCTGACAGGACTTGCCCCCATTGAGTTTATTAAAGAGATGCGTGTGAAACGTGCCGCACAATTGATAGAGAGTGGTGATTATAATATGACGCAGATTGCTTATATGGTAGGTATTAATGATCCTCGTTATTTCAGCAAATGTTTTAAACAACGTTTGGTATGACACCTACCGAATATAAAGAGAATGCGAAAAATAAGCGATAACTTTTGCTGCTATTGGTTGGTTTTTGCAGCGTTTGTTTTTTTTGATTTCTTGAACGATATGTTTAAATGTAGGGTGTTTCTTTTGTTATGTGAGTGAGTTGCTCATGTTATTTTATTATTTTTCCGGATATGCAATGGGGGTTTTTCTGAATTTTTAGTCTTTTACATAGATAATGAACTAAAAAGAAGAAAAAGATGAAAAAAGTAATTTTATTTATGGCAGGTATTTTGGCGAGTATGATGTTGAACGCTCAGTCTCGTTGGAGTGTTACGCCGGAAGCCGGCTTGGTAGTGAATAAGGAAAATGAAGGGACATCAGTTACATTAGGTTTTAAAGCCGGTGCCGGTGTGTTGTATCAGTTAAAGGAAGGGGTGGGAAAGAAGCCTTCTTTTGGCTTGAAGTCCGGGGTTTATATCTTAATGCAGAAAGGTGGGTATCATCCTATGAGCTGGGGAAACATATCAACAGGGGGAGGATTTAGCATGGATTATGAAAAAACGAATGTTGAGTCCACGCGTTATTATTTGCAATTGCCTGTTATGGCTCATTGGGGTTTTAAACTTTGTGATGATGTGCGTCTTAAATTAGCAGTAGGACCTTATGTAGCTGTAGGAATTGGTGGACGTACTAATGCTTATGTTTCTTCCTCAAAATATAATATAGATGAAGAAACAGGTGTTGGACAGTACGAATACCGGAATGATTATTACCGGTTTGGCACATTTAAAGGAAAAACAGTAAATGAGGAATTTGGTTTTGAAGCGTCCCCTCGTTTGGATTGGGGAGGAACGGCTTCTGTCGGGATTGCTGTTAAACGGATTTCATTTACTGTCGGGTATGATTTGGCTTGGGGAAAATATAATAAGGAGCAGAATGATTTAAGGATACGGAATCATATGGTTAGTTTTACTTCAGGGTATAGTTTCTGATAAGAAAAGGATAAATGAAACAAACATACACAATCTTTGTTTAAGATTGTTAAATGAAGAATTTTGTGTATGTTTGTTTTTTATAAACACGATAAAAGTTCAATCTATGAGGAAAATGCTATTCATTACCCTTTTAATGGGCGGTTTGTGTACGACAGTTTCTGTTGCAAAAGCGCAGGAACGCTTGCCGGAATATCTGCAGGCAGAGAAATACACACAAGAAAAATTGAACACCATGTTGTTTTCTACTGTGGTGGATCCGCATTGGTTCCAGAAAGGTAATAATTTCTGGTTCGAGTACAAAACAAGTGAAGGAACCTTTTGGTATGTGGTTGATCCGGCTGCCCGGACAAAGAAGCTTTTGTTTGATAGGGATGAATTAGCTTCCCAGCTTACCGAAATTGTAAAAGATCCCTTTGAGGCACGCCATTTGCCAATCACAAATCTGAAAGCGGAAGAAGATGGGCGTACCTTTACTTTTGAAGTAAAGTCAACAAAAGATGCGACACCAAAGAAAGATGGCAAGGATAAGAAGGACAAGAAGAATGAGAAGGAAATCTTTTATTTTTCTTATGACTATCCTACCCGTAAATTGACCCATCTGAAAGATAAAGAAGACGACCTGAAGAAAATCTATTGGGGATCGGTCTCTCCTGATGGTAAAACGGTGATTTATGCCAAGGATTTGAATTTGTATCGCATGAGTCGTGAAGATTATGAAAAGGCGAAAAAAAATGAAAAGGATAGTACGATCGTGGAAATCCAGCTTACTACAGATGGCATGAAGGATTTTGGCTATGGTATTCCCTATAGTATGTTGAATACAGATACTTTATGTAATGGCAAGCGTCGTCGTGTAGGTGGAGTGTGGTCTCCGGATTCACGTTATTTTGCTATGACAGTTTCTGACGATCGCGCTGTGAAAGAGTTATGGGTAATAAATTCGATGGCCCGTCCACGTCCCACATTGGAAACTTATAAATACCAGATGCCGGGAGAAAAGGAAGCTCCCATAGAACACCTGTACTTGTTTGACTTGGTTGATAATAAACGTAAGGAAATTAAAGTAGCAGCTTATAAAGATCAAAGCATTGGCCTGGAATACAAACCAATGATGCAAAAACAGCGTGGTATGGAAGATCAGGCTGCCGTTTGGCAGGGTGATAACAACCGTTTCTTCCTGACCCGCAGCAGCCGTGATTTACATCGGATTGATGTTTGTTCCTATACGATAGGACAGGATTCTGTTGTACCAGTAATAAAGGAACGGATGAATACCTATCAGGAAACTCGTCCTTTAAGAGTCTTGAATGGTGGAAAGGAAATTATTCAATGGAGTGAGCGTGATGGTTGGGCACACCTTTATTTATATGATGATCAGGGTAATTTGAAAAATCGTATCACAAAAGGTCCCTGGCACGTGGAGGAAATCTTGAAAGTAGATGACAAGGCGCGTGTGATTTATTTTACTGCCAATGGAATGAATGCGAAAGAACATCCTTATTATGAACATTTGTATCGTGTGAATCTGGATGGCAGCGGTTTGAAATTACTGACCAAAGGGGATTATTTCCATCGTGTGGAAGTGGATGATGATGCTCGTTTTGTGGTGGATAACTATTCGCGTGTAAATACGGTGCCCTGCGCCATCCTGCTGGATACTAATGGCAATAAGGTAATGGATATTCAGGAGAGTGATTTTTCACAGCTTTTTGCTGCCGGTTATAAATTTCCGGAAATATTTAAGGTAAAGGCGGCTGATGGCGTGACAGATCTGTATGGTGTGATGTATAAACCTTTTAATTTTGACTCAACTAAGGTTTATCCTATTGTGGATTATGTTTATCCTGGGCCACAGGTGAAGGTGTTTATTATCCGTTTACCCGTATGAGCCCCCGTACCGACCGTTTGGCACAGGCCGGATTTATTGTTATTTCTGTGGGACAACGCGGCGGGCATCCTAGCCGCTCTAAATGGTATCATAATTATGGATATGGAAATATGCGTGATTATCCGCTGGCCGATCATAAATATGCTATCGAGCAATTGGCGCAGCGTCATCATTTTATAGATATAGATAAGGTTGGTATTCATGGACATTCGGGAGGTGGATTTATGAGTACGGCGGCTATGTGCCAATACCCGGATTTCTTCAAAGTGGCTGTTTCTTGTGCCGGAAATCATGATAACAATATCTATAACCGTTGGTGGAGTGAAACGCATCACGGCGTAAAAGAGGTGGTGAGTGAGAAAGGGGATACAACTTTCGTTTATAAGATTGCTACTAATCCTGAAATAGCGAAGCAATTGAAAGGAAATTTGTTACTGATTCATGGTGATATTGATAATAATGTGCATCCGGGCAATACCTTACGGGTAGTTGACGCCTTGATTCGTGCCGGGAAGCGTTTTGATATGCTGATTCTTCCTCAACAGCGTCATGGATTCGGTGATATGAATGAATATTTCTACTGGAAACTGGTTGATTACTTTTCCGAACATCTGAAAGGGAAAAGTGAAAAATCGGTAGATATACCGAAACGGTAGATTTAGGATCATTGCCGGACGAATATGAAAGGAGCACAGAGGTTCGTGTCATTAAGATACCTTTGTGCTCCTTGTTGTTTTTATATTATAGCAGACTGTTGATATAAGCCTTCATGTCCGGTGTAGCGGATTTTGCTTCCAGATACAGTTTATACTGCGCTTTGGTGCGTACCAGATTATGGTCTTTATACCGGGTTTGATAATACGTGTCTCCGTTTATATAATCTGCTAAAAAGCGTACAGCTTGCATATAGGGGAACAGGGTGGCAGCGTAAGGTAGCATTTCTATTTCGAGAGGAGTCAGGAAAGTCCGGGCCGATTCAATATAACCTTTGGTAAATGCTTTGAAGATTTCCATGTTGAACTTCACCTTATTTAAATCAGCCTCATCCTCCTTGCCGGTATTGGCTGCCGAACGGAGGAAATCACCGAAATCGGAGAAAATGAAACTGGGCATTACCGTGTCCAGGTCAATGACACACAACACTTTTCCGTTTTCATCAAATAACATGTTGCTTACTTTTGTGTCACAGTGGCAGATGCGTTTGGGCAATTTGCCTTCACGGTAAAAACGTTCAGCGCTGCACATCGTATCAGCATCTTTTTCTATAGCGTCCACTATGTCCTGTACTTCTGCCAAACGGCCGGATATGTTGGCGGATACGGCTTCACGTAATTGTTTTAAGCGGAATTCCATATTGTGGAAATCGGGGATGATTTCTCCGAGTTGTTCGGGCACATCAGCCAGCATGGCCTGGAATTCACCAAACTTCAGTCCTGCCAGATGGGAAGATTCCGGTGTAACTGTTTCCAATGTTTGTGAACGCGGAATAAATATTGAAATTCGCCAATAACCTTCTCCATCATAGAAATAGGTCTTGCCATTGGTGGAAGGTAGAAAATGGAGTACCTTACGTTCAATGTCCTCTTCGTGTCTGGCTTCCAGCTTTTGGCGGATGTGTCTGGTCACTACTTCTATATTGTGTTGCAGCATTTCAATATTGGTAAATATTAAATGGTTGATTCGTTGCAATACATAGTCAGGCTCTTCAGGAGATACCGATTTTACCAGATAAGTCTGATTGATGAGGCCGGATGTCAAAGCTTTGATTTCTTTCACTTCACCACTTTGGGGAACTGTTTGATAATTTTTTTGAGGTTTTCCATAGGTTTGTTTGAATAATGTCTATATATACGAAACAAAGATAACTTCTTTCCTTCAATTGGAGGAAAGAAGTTATCTTAAAAAACATATAATAGGAATATAAATCTTTTTATTTTTTCAAATCAGTCTGGAACATACGGTCGGCGCGTAACAGATGACGCCAGTAGGAAACCAATTCTTGTGATTCCTGCAATACATTGAGGTACACCATGGAAGCTTTTACATTGACATCCCGTTCTTGTATGCGGTCCATCTGTTCTTTGCGCAAGGTAGAGATCTTGCCTTTCAGAAGGGCGCCTTCACGTAGCAAGGCATCAGTCTGATCGTAGGCCTTGTTGGCAAGTACTTCAGTAGCCTTGGTCATTAATGCGGTCATCTCATCGCGGATAGGGATGAACTCGTTAGTGGCACGTTCCGATAATGGGGTGAACTTATTGTCCACATGTTCTTTACAAGGATCGCAGATACGTTTCAGACAGTAAAGCATTTGTTCACAACTGTTGCTTCCCAAGTGGAACCAAGTGTTTTTCTCGATAGCAGTAAAGTTGTCTATACGGCGCAGACCTAGTATTTCTTTACGGCGTATCTTTTTTAACATTTCTTTCTGATTGTCGGTATTGTTCACGGCCTTGCGCAGAGCTTTCAGATTTTCGTTGATGAAACCGTCGGTTATCTGCCGATAGGTTTCATTGGTGAATGCCATTTCGGCTACCAATGTGTTATTTACATGCTGGCGGAGTAATCTCCAACGCTCTTCTTTGTCTTTACTGGCAATGAGGCGGGAGAATATGTCGTCTTTGCCTTTATCCTTCTGTTTCTTGCTGTAGTGTATGTTGCTGCGAACCAATAAGAAGATGGCAAGTGCAATAAGGGCCAACATGGCGAATGTGCCTCCATAATACATGATGAGCGTAACCACAAAACAGATAGTGAAAGCGGCTCCGGCAGTGATGAACCATCCACCGATAACAGAAAGCACACCGGTGATACGGTATACGGCACTGTCACGGCTCCAGGCACGGTCGGCTAATGAACTACCCATAGCTACCATGAAAGTTACGTAAGTGGTAGAAAGAGGGAGTTTCAAAGAGGTTCCCAAAGCTATGAGCAGACCGGCCAGTACCAAATTGACAGAAGCGCGTATCAAATCAAATGCTGCCCCGTTCTCCATAATCATCACATCTTTGTTAAAACGGCTGTCGGCCCATCGTTTCAGATTGTCGGGCAATATTTTGGCTATACTTTCCGAAGCGCTCATGGTAGAACGGACAATACTGCGTGCTACAGCGGAAGAACCAAACATTTCGTCACCTTCATCCTGACGCGAGAGATCTACCGAAGTCTTCACTACATTTTGCGCTTTTTTGAAGTAATCAGCGCATATACCATGATGACGCCTGCTAAAAATAAAAAAAGGAATGGGGTTTTAGCCGGACCATTCAGTGAATTCATCAAGTATCCCATTGGTTCACCGTTTCCATTAGCCATGAAGTCTGTATAAGCTGAGAAGCCTGCCAAGGGCACACCGATGAAGTTTACTAAGTCATTGCCTGCAAAAGCCATAGCTAAGGCAAAAGTACCTAACATTACCACCACCTTGAATATATTTATCTTGCACCAATGCAATATTTGCATCAGAATGGTGAAGAACACAAAACTGCAACTTACTAACATCAAGGTGTTTTCCTGAATCCAATGTTTGTTTTCGGTGGTCATGAAGCGGAATCTTTCAGACCTTTTATCAACATGAAGTAGATAATGGCCGTAACAGCAATACCGCCGAACAGTCCGATAGTGTATTTCAGTTTCTTTGTATAATTAAATGTGAAGAGAAGACGGGAGAGATATTGTACTAATGTGCCGAAGAAGAAAGCTACTGCTACTGAGAGGAAGATACCTAAAATGACGGACAATGCCTTTTCCGTATTCAGCAGATCAGCAAATCCTAGCATTCCGGTTTCGTCTCCTGCTATTTTGATAAGAGCTAGAACGAAAGTACCTCCCAATAGTTCGAATACCATGGATACGGTAGTGGAGGTAGGCATTCCTAAGGAATTGAAAATATCCAATAGGACTACGTCTGTTACCATAACTGCTAGAAAGATACACATTAACTCCTGAAAATAAAATTGTTCAGGCCTGAAAATACCGTGCCGTGCGATTTCCATCATACCGTTGCTCAGTGTGGCGCCGATGAAGATACCGAAAGCGGCAATGGCGATGATGGTCTTGAATGACGCGGCTTTAGCACCGATGGCGGAATTCATAAAGTTCACTGCGTCGTTGCTGACGCCTACTACCAAATCGAATATGGCTAGCAGAAAAAGGAATACGACGATTCCCAAAAACATTGTTTCCATATAATTTTGTCTCTCTATTTTATTGGGCGCAAAGGTACGGGAGGTATATTATGATAAAATGTCATATATGTTACATTTGTGTTACAGGCGTTTTTTTTGTTCGCCACGGATTGCACGGATTCACACAACTTGATTTTTAATTTATTATTATCCATATTTAGTGGCGGATCTCTTCTTTTTTGAAACAAATATGAGTGGATAAATAATATTTCACGTTTATGTGTGGAATTTATAGAGTGAAAATTTATACCTTTGTAGCCCAAATACTTAATCTATAAAAAATGTCAGAGGCTAAGAGAATTAAAACCGCATTGGTGTCGGTTTATCACAAAGAAGGTTTGGACGAGATTATAACCAAACTACACGAAGAAGGAGTAGAGTTCCTGTCAACAGGAGGTACAAGACAGTTTATCGAATCTTTAGGTTTCCCTTGCAAAGCGGTGGAGGATCTTACTACTTATCCCTCTATTTTGGGCGGACGTGTGAAGACACTGCATCCTAAAGTCTTTGGAGGTATTTTATGCCGTCGTGGTTTGGAACAAGATATGCAACAGATAGAAAAATATGAAATACCCGAAATAGATTTGGTCATCGTTGACCTGTATCCGTTTGAGGCAACTGTGGCTTCGGGGGCCGAAGAACAAGCTATCATCGAAAAAATTGATATAGGTGGTATTTCTTTGATTCGTGCTGCTGCTAAGAACTTTAATGATGTGGTGATTATCGCTAGTCAGGCACAATATAAGCCGTTCCGTGATATGTTGCTGGAACATGGCGCTACTACTTCACGCGAGGAACGCCGTTGGTTCGCAAAAGAAGCGTTTGCTGTTTCTTCTCATTATGATTCTGCTATCTTTAACTATTTTGATGGTGGTGAAGGTTCGGCTTTCCGTTGCGCGGTGGAAGAACAAAAACAACTTCGTTATGGTGAAAATCCTCATCAGAAAGGTTATTTCTATGGAAATCTGGATGCGATGTTCGACCAGATTCATGGAAAAGAAATTTCCTATAACAATTTGTTGGATATCAATGCGGCCGTAGATTTGATTGATGAATTTGATGAGGTGACATTTGCCATTCTGAAGCATAATAATGCCTGTGGATTAGCTTCGCGCCCTACTGTGCTGGAAGCATGGAAAGATGCGTTGGCAGGCGATCCGGTGTCGGCTTTCGGAGGTGTGTTGGTTACTAATGCCGTGATTGATAAAGAAACAGCGGAAGAAATCAATAAACTGTTCTTTGAGGTAATTATTGCTCCGGATTATGATGTAGATGCATTAGAGATTCTGGGACAGAAGAAGAACCGTATTATTTTGGTTCGTAAGGAAGCTAAATTGCCGAAGAAACAATTCCGTTCTTTATTGAATGGGGTTTTGGTTCAGGAAAGAGACCTGGATGTGGAAACTCCTGCCGACTTGAAGCAGGTTACTGAAAAAGCTCCTACGGCGACTGAAATAGAAGATATGTTATTTGCAAATAAGATTGTGAAGAATAGTAAAAGTAATGCTATTGTACTGGCCAAGAACAAACAACTGCTGGCTAGCGGTGTAGGTCAGACTTCACGTGTGGATGCATTGAAACAAGCCATTGAAAAAGCAAAATCATTTGAGTTTGATTTGAATGGCGCAGTGATGGCCAGTGATGCTTTCTTCCCTTTCCCCGATTGTGTAGAGATAGCGGATAAGGAGGGTGTGAAAGCTGTTATCCAGCCGGGAGGCTCTGTAAAAGACGAGTTGACTTTCCAATACTGCAATGAACATGGCGTAGCTATGGTCATTACAGGGATTCGTCACTTTAAACACTAAGATCATTGCAATTTACCATTTGCGGCTACAATCGGACTGTTTATACAGCATTGTTCAGGTAAATGGTAAATTGCAAATGTCAATTGTAAATTGCTAAATTGTAAATGAATTTATGGGATTATTCTCCTTTACACAAGAGATTGCGATGGACCTTGGCACTGCCAATACCATCATTTTAAATAACGGGAAGATTGTAGTGGACGAACCTTCGGTCGTTGCGCTTGATCGCCGTACCGACAAGATGATTGCCGTAGGCGAACGGGCTAAAATGATGTACGAGAAGGAAAATCCGAATATTCGTACTGTACGTCCGCTACGCGACGGGGTTATTGCCGACTTTAATGCCTGTGAACAGATGATGCGCGGTTTAATAAAGAAAGTGAACATGGGTAATCGTTTCTTTTCTCCTTCTTTGCGTATGGTGATCGGAGTTCCCTCAGGTAGCACTGAAGTAGAGCTTCGTGCGGTACGTGACAGTGCTGAGCATGCGGGAGGACGGGATGTTTATTTGATTTTTGAACCTATGGCCGCGGCTATTGGTATCGGTATTGATGTAGAGGCTCCTGAAGGTAATATGATTGTTGATATAGGTGGTGGTTCTACAGAAATTGCCGTGATTTCATTGGGTGGTATTGTTTCCAACAATTCGATACGTATTGCCGGTGACGATCTTACAGCCGATATTCAGGAATATATGAGCCGCCAGCACAATGTGAAGGTGAGTGAACGTATGGCCGAACGTATCAAGATACATGTAGGCGCTGCCTTGACTGATTTGGGAGATGATGCTCCCGAAGATTACATTGTACGCGGGCCTAACCGTATCACTGCTCTTCCCATGGAAGTTCCGGTGTGTTATCAGGAGGTGGCGCATTGTTTGGAAAAGAGTATTGCAAAAATTGAAACAGCTATCCTTAGTGCATTGGAACAGACTCCGCCTGAACTTTATGCTGATATTGTTTTGAACGGTATTTATTTGGCTGGTGGTGGTGCTTTGCTGCGCGGTTTGGACAAGCGTCTGACAGACAAAATCAATATTCCGTTCCATATAGCCGAAGATCCTTTGCTGAGTGTGGCGAAAGGTACCGGTATTGCACTGAAGAATGTAGATCGTTTCTCTTTTTTGATGCGGTAAATGATTTGCTAATGAGGCAGTTTGCTAATTTGCTAATGCCATGCGGTATGGATAGCGCAGTACATTGGCACATTGGCAAATTAGCACATTGAACAATTGGTATTAATGAAAAATCTGCTGAATTTCTTTTTAAAGTATAACTACTGGTTTCTCTTTGTTCTTTTGGAGATAATCAGTTTTGCTTTATTATTCCGCTTCAACAGTTATCAGGGGAGTGCGTTCTTTACATCTGCTAATTTTGTTTCGGGAGCTATGTATGATGCAGCCAATAATGTTACCGGATATTTTCATCTGAAAACGATCAACGATGAGTTGGTACAGAAAAATGTGGAACTGGAATTGCAGTTGGAGAGTATCCGTAAAGCTTTGATTGAAGCGACGGAAGACAGCAGTGGTGTAGAACAGCTTAAGCAGGAAGCACTGGCAGGATATGATATATTCAAGGCTAGCGTGATAAATAACAGTGTGACTCATGCTGATAACTATATTACACTTGACAAAGGAGAAGCGGATGGCATTCGTAGTGAGATGGGAGTGGTAAATGGAAGCGGTGTGTTGGTATTGTTTATCTCACCTCTCCACATTACTCCATTGTCATTCCGGTATTGAATTCCAAAAGCAGTATTAGCTGTAAGATAAAACGGAGTGATTATTTCGGCTTCTTGAAATGGGATGGCGGTTCATCCGAATTTGCTTTTATAAAGGATATGCCCCGTCATTCATTATTTTCTTTAGGTGACACCATTGTAACCAGTGGACACAGTGCTGTTTTCCCTTCCGGCATTCCGGTGGGTACGGTAGATGATATCGCCGATAGTCACGATGGCTTGTCTTATTTGCTGCGGGTGAAACTATTTACGGACTTCGCCCGTTTGAATGATGTGCGCGTAATTGCCCAAAAGGCAGGAGGAACAATTGGAGTTGGAAAAGCAGGTAAAAACGACTAAGTAAGAAGGTTGATGTTGACTTATCTACAAAGAATAGAGTGGTTTATCGGACTGGTACTGTTGCAAGTGCTGGTGCTGAATCATATGCATATCAACGGGTATGCCACTCCTTTCTTTTTTATCTATTTTATTTTGAAGTACAATTCGGGAGTTAGCCGTAATGTCCTTATGATATGGGCATTCCTGTTGGGATTGACAGTCGATATATTAGGCAACACTCCGGGGATGAATGCGGCTGCGGCCACTGTACTGGCTTTTATGCGTGAACCTGTATTACGATTAGTCACGCTCCGCGATAGCGTCGAGGATTTTGAACCGGGTATCAAGAGTATGGGATTCTCGCCTTTCTTCCGGTATATCTTATTGTGTACTTTCTTATTTTGTACCATTTTACTTGTCATAGATACTTTTTCATTCTTCAACCTGCCTGTCTTATTGTTGAAAATATTGACAGATGCCTCAATAACCATCATTTGTATATTGTGTGCTGAGGCAATCAGGAGGAAAAAATAGTGGAAAGAGATTATAATCTGGAGAAGCGGAAATATGTAATCGGTGCATCGGTGATCGTTATTGTGCTGATTTACCTGATACGTCTTTTTACCTTGCAGATTATGAGTGAGGATTATAAAAAGAACGCCGATAGCAACGCTTTTCTGAACAAGACACAATACCCTAGCCGTGGGGTGATGTACGATCGGAACGGTAATCTGCTGGTGTATAACCAACCTGCCTATGACGTTACGATGGTGATGAAAGAGGTGCACAACCTTGATACGCTTGATTTATGTAAAACATTGAATATTACCCCCGACTATTTTAAAAAGCGTATCCGCGAGATAAAGGACAGACGTTCCAATCCGGGCTACTCTCCATATACTCATCAGGTATTTATGACCCAGCTTTCGGCAGAAGAGTGCGGAGTCTTCCAAGAAAAACTGTTCAAGTTTCCCGGTTTCTATATTCAGCGGCGTACTATCCGCCAGTATAATTACAATGCGGCTGCTCATGTTCTGGGAGATATTGCAGAAGTGTCCAAGGGGGATATTGAAGCCGATGATTACTATGTACGCGGTGACTTCATAGGGAAACAGGGGGTGGAACGCTCATACGAAAAACAGTTGAGGGGCGAGAAAGGAGTGGAGATATTACTGCGCGATGCCCGTGGACGTATTCAGGGACGGTATATGGACGGGAAATATGACAAGACTCCCGTTCCGGGGAAGAATCTGAAACTAGGTATAGACATAGAGCTTCAGATGTTGGGAGAGCGTCTGTTGGAAGGGAAGATAGGCAGTATAGTGGCTATCGAGCCATCCACAGGAGAAATACTTTGTATGGTATCTGCTCCCACTTTTGACCCAAGATTGATGGTGGGGCGCCAACGGGGTAAAAATCATCTGGAACTGGCGCGTGACAGTTGGAAACCATTGCTGAACCGTTCTATTATGGGGCAATTCCCACCGGGATCTACTTTCAAGACTACTCAGGCGTTGACTTTCCTGCAAGAGGGGATTATTACTCCTCAGACAGCCTATTCTTGCTATCATGGCTTTGTGTATGCCGGTCTTAGGGTGGGCTGCCACTCTCATGGGTCGCCCCTGCCTTTGGTGCCTGCCATTGCAACTTCCTGTAACGGTTATTTCTGTTGGGGGTTGTTTCACATGATAGGGGCGAAGAAGAAGTATGGTTCTGTACAGACTGCCATGAATACATGGCGTGATTATATGGTTTCTATGGGATTTGGTTATCCTTTGGGAGTAGACCTTCCGGGTGAGAAGCGTGGGATGATCCGAATGCTGCTTATTATGATAAGAACTATCGGGGATCATGGAACGGACTGACGATTATTTCTATTTCCATCGGCCAGGGGGAAGTGACGGCTACTCCGTTGCAGATTGCTAACCTTGGGGCTACTATTGCTAACCGGGGCTATTATATTACTCCGCATGTAGTGAAAGAAGTGGAAGACGAGCCGTTGGATACCCTGTATACGACCAAACGTTATACTAAAGTAAGCCGTGAACATTATCAGACGGTAGTCGAAGGTATGCGTTCGGCAGTATTGGGAGGAACTTGCCGTAATGCGAATATTCCGGGAATTGAAGTGTGTGGCAAGACAGGTACGGCGCAAAACCGTGGAAAGGACCATTCTGCTTTTATGGGGTTTGCACCAATGAATGATCCTAAGATTGCCGTGGTAGTCTATGTAGAGAATGGAGGTTGGGGAGCAACCTATGGTGTACCTATCGGTGCATTGATGATGGAGAAATATTTAAAAGGCGAACTTTCACCGGAAAGTGAGGCGAAAGCGGCGGAAATACAAAACAGACGAATAGATTATGGCATACACGAACGATAGTATATGGAAATCAGTGGACTGGATGACTATCTGCATTTATCTGATGCTGGTTATCTTTGGATGGTTCAGCGTATGTGGAGCCAGCTATGATTATGGTGAGATTGATTTTTTTAGTTTTGACACTAGGGCAGGAAAACAGTTTGTATGGATCTGTTGCTCTTTGGGGCTCGGATTTATCCTGATGATGTTGGAGGATAAGTTATATGATATGTTTGCTTACATTTTATATGGAGGCATGATGCTGCTGTTGTTGATAACACCTTTTCTGGCAGAGGATACTAAGGGATCTTACTCATGGATAAAATTCGGACCTGTAAGTTTGCAACCGGCGGAATTTGCTAAATTTGCCACGGCGCTGGCTTTGGCTAAATTTATGAATGTCTACGGGTTTACAATGAGTAAGTTAAAGTATTCATTGCCTGTGGTAGGGATGGTGTTGCTGCCCATGCTGCTTATTATTTTGCAACGGGAAACGGGGTCGGCTTTGGTTTATCTGGCTTTCTTTTTTATGCTGTACCGGGAGGGGATGCCGGGTTCTATTTTGTTTGCCGGGATTTGCGCCGTGGTCTATTTTGTAGTTGGAATCCGTTTTGGCAATGAATTGATGGCGGATGACTGTACTTCCATCGGTGAATTTTCTGTGTTGCTGCTGATAGTCATCCTTTCTGCTTTATTAGTTAATAGTTATTGCAAAAAAGCATCGGTAGTGTGGTATATCGGAGGGATTGGTGTTGGTGGTACCTTGCTGGCTTTATTATTTTCGTATTATGTTATCCCTTTTGACATTACTTGGTTCCAATATGGATTGTGCGTAGTTTTATTGTTCTATTTGATCTTCCTTCTATGCATGAACGTATGCGTAATTATTTTTATATTGCTCTATTTGCGATAGGTTCGGTGGGATTTCTTTTTTCTGCCGATTATGTTTTCAATAATGTGCTGGAGCCACATCAGCAGATACGTATTAAAGTGGTGCTTGGTATGGAGGAAGATTTGGCGGGGGCAGGATACAATGTGAATCAGAGTAAGATTGCTATTGGGTCGGGAGGCTTATGGGGGAAAGGCTTTTTGAATGGTACACAGACTAAACTGAAGTATGTGCCTGAACAGGATACAGACTTTATCTTCTGTACGGTAGGGGAAGAAGAAGGCTTTGTAGGTTCGGCGGCCGTATTGTTTCTTTTTACCGGACTTATTTTGCGTCTTATTGTGGTGGCGGAGCGTCAGCATACTCGTTTTGCCCGTGTTTATGGATATTCGGTATTAAGCATTTTCTTATTCCATCTGTTTATTAATATAGGTATGGTTTTAGGACTGACCCCCGTTATAGGCATACCACTGCCTTTTTTCAGTTATGGGGGATCTTCTTTGTGGGGATTTACGATCTTGCTTTTTGTATTCTTGCGTATTGATGCAGGGCGGGGAAAACGTTAGAGCTTATTGGTTTTCCGGTTTGCGCAACCGGATACCTATATCGCTGATTCCCGTCAACGGGTTGTCCGTCATGATATGGACGATGCGGAAAGTACGTGCGCTTCCTTCTGTACGGATAGGATAGATGCTTTATAAGGCAGGTCACATTGATATAATCCACAAAGACCATTTCCTGTTTTATTTCCAGCTTCGTCAACCAGAAAAAGTTGTAAAGTGTCTGTGACGTAAGTCAAAGTATCCTTTGTGTTATGGCTGACTTCTAGCCAAATATCTCTGTAAGGATAAGATTCTTGATAACGGATACCGATTTCTGCTTCGTAATTTCCGGCAGGGATAGAATTGGGCAGGGTATAAACAAGAGTATCACTTTTATCCCATCCGTCAAGGGGGACGGGGGCGTAAGAGTGATAGATGATATTGTTTTGACAGGCTGCCAATATGAGTATTGGCAGCCATGTCAGTTTATTCTTTAGTTGATACAGGAGTTTGTGGCTTTTCATTCGGGATTTGGCTATTGTTTCCGTTGTTCTTGTTGTCATTTTCCTTTCCTCCTCCGTTATTCCGGTTTTCACTGCCTCCTTCATTATTACCATTATTGGGGCGGCGTTTATTGCGGTTCCGGTTTCCGTCTTCCCGATTTTCACGACTGCGCTCTTCCCGGTTGCGACTTTCCCTGTTGCGATTTTCTTCTTTAGGGCGGTTTCCGTTCTCTTCGCGTGGCTGCTGAGCCTTGTTTTCTTTAGGCTCTCTAGGTTGTTTGGGACGTCCTTCTCTAAGTGGCCGGTTTTCTTTGGGTTGTTGTGACCGGTTCTCTTTAGGTTGTTGCGGACGTCTGTTTTCATTGGGAGTACCTTCTCCGTTATTACCGTTATTTTCCGGCTTACGTTTTTTCTTTCGGTTGCTGTTGTTGCCTTTTCGTTTGTCGAATCGGGTTAAGCTTTCTTGTTCTACTAAATCAACGGGCTTTTGAGGTTCGTTCTTTTTGACAGATTCGGTTAAGCTTTCCGGTTTCTCACCCCGTCGGTTCATATTAATAATTTCAAAAGCACGGCGTGCGGTGATGGTTACAGCATTAGCTATGAAGTTTTTGTCAGTAGAGTACATGATAGTTCCCTTCAAAATATCCGCTTTGAAAAAATAGAATGTACTATCCGTCGTTTCTAAAGTCATTTCTTTGCTTGGAAGGCGTTTTTGGGACTCTACATAGGCGTCTACCTCATAGTTTAGGCAGCATTTCAGCTTGGCACATTGTCCGGCTAACTTTTGGGGATTCAGAGAAATATCTTGATAACGTGCCGCACTGGTAGATACAGATACAAAATTTGTCATCCAGGTAGCGCAGCACAATTCACGTCCGCAAGGTCCGATACCGCCAATGCGTCCGGCTTCTTGACGGGCGCCAATTTGTTTCATTTCTATACGTACACGGAAAGCTTCGGCCAGTACTTTGATCAGTTGGCGGAAGTCTACACGTTCGTCCGCGATGTAATAAAAGATAGCTTTGTTGCCATCGCCTTGATATTCCACATCACCGATCTTCATGTCTAGGTTCAGATTCTTGGCTATCTGGCGGGACCGGATCATTGTGTCATGTTCTTTGGCTTTTGCTCCTCGTATTTTTCCATATCTACAGGTTTTGCCTTGCGGTAGATACGCTTGATTTCGGCATCGGGTTTGATGTTTGCCTTACGCATTTGCAAAGGTACCAATCTTCCCTCAGGGTTACTGTACCGATATCGTGTCCGGGACTTGCTTCTACAGCTACTATATCTCCTTTTTCCAGCTTCAGTTTGTTGCTGTTCTTATAATACCCTTTGCGGGTATTCTTGAATTGAACTTCAACCATTTCCTGTTCCTCGGTGTTGCCGGGAATATCAGCCAGCCAGTCGTAGGTGTTCAGCTGCTTATCCTGTCGTCCGCAGCCTTTGCAACACAAACAGCCGCTTCCGTTCTTTAATTTGAATTCATTGTCCATAATTCTGTTTTAATTGAGAATTGAAAATTGAGAACTAAGAAATAAATGCCATGCGGTTCTGTTATTTTTTAATGCTCAATTCTCAACTTTTAATTTTTCAATAGCACAATCATTTTTAAAGAGAAATCAAAGAACACCATTTTGGGATTCACATTCTGTCCTATATGTAATTGTGCTTCACTAAGTTCGTCCATTATGCCCATCACATTCCGCTCGTTGACAAACGGTGCGAAACGGGTGGAAAAATTTTGTTCTTCGGGATTCATATACACTAAATCACGTTGATGAAAGTTGTATATGAAGTTTTCTCGTATCATACGTTGGCAGTAGGCCAGAAAATTCTTCTGACGTTCACGCCCCATGGAGGCTACCGCATCGCTCCATTGTCTCATTTCGCGTATCTTCCGTTGATAGGAAAGGCGCATCAAATTTATAAAGAGTTCAAAGAACAGTTTGTTTTCCTCGCTCAGATGTATGGTTTCCAGTGCTTTCAGAAAATTGCCTTCTGAGCGGTGTGCTATATCGTCAGCATCTTCCGGTTGTAGTCCGTATTTGGTTTGCAATACTTTTGAGATTTCAGGTTCTTTGATCCCATGAATGTTAAATCGTTGGGTACGGCTTTGGATCGTTTGCAAAATGGCATCAGGCTCTTCGGATACTAATAAAAAGACAGTCATGGCAGGAGGCTCTTCCAGTAACTTCAGCAGTTTGTTGCTGCATTCCACGTTCATCTTTTCGGGAAGCCATATAATCATGATTTTGTAACCGCCTTGACTGGATTTCAAGCTGAGCTTTCGTACAATCTCATCGCTCTCTTTTACAAAGATTTGCGCCTGTTGGTTTTCTGCTCCCATCTCTTTCAGCCAATGGTTCAGATTAAAATATGGGTTCTGCAGGACAAAGTTGCGCCAGTCTGCTATGAAATCATCGCATACGGTATCCTTTCCGGCTTTTTTCTTGATAACAGGAAAAACGAAATGCAGGTCGGGATGTATCAGCTTATTGAATTTCACACAAGTGGGGCAAATTCCGCAGGCATCTTGTTCACCACGGTTTTCACAGCAGATGTAACGGGCATAAGCTATTGCCAAAGGCAACTTTCCTGTACCTTCGGGACCGCAAATCAGTTGTGCATGAGGGATTCTTCCTTCTTTTACCTCGGCTATGAGCCGCTGTTTTGCTTCCTCTTGTCCTATTACATCTTTAAATAACATTGCTTTTTATAGTCATTTATTTACTGTTTAATAAATTGCTTTTGCAACTTCCTTTACACTGTTCACGGCACTTACGGTATAGAAATGAATGCTGGGAACCCCACAGGCTATTAATTCACGGCACTGGTGTATGCACCATTCTATGCCAAGACTTTCCGCTTCTTCATCTGTTTGACATTTCATCGCTTCGCCTGCCAGTTCTTGCGGCAAGTCTATCTTGAACGTCTTGGGTATCATGTTCAGCTGGGATAATTTGCGGAAAGGTTGATACCCGGAATATAGGTACATTGATTCCTTCTTTTCTTACCCTTTCTACAAATTCGAAATATTTGCGGTTGTCATAGAACATCTGTGTCACAGCATATTCAGCTCCTGCTTCAATCTTTTTCTTCAGCCAATAAATATCTTGTTCCATATTGGGTGATTCCTCGTGTTTTTCAGGATAGCAGGCTACTCCATAACTGAACGGAGTTCCTGTTACCTTGATGGGGGAACCGTCTACAAATACGCCTTTATTGAAATCATTGATCTGCTCTTCCAGTTCTATGGCGTGGTTGTAACCGTTGTTTTCGGGTACGAAAGCTGATTCGTGCTTTGCCTTGTCACCACGCAGTACCAACAAGTCGGTGATGCCCAGGAATTGTAGATCTAACAATACATATTCTGTATCTTCGCGGGAAAAACCGCTGCACAGGATATGTGGCACTGTCGTTATATTGTATTTGTTCTGCAAAGCGGCGGCAACAGCAACTGTTCCGGGACGGCGGCGCTGGCGTGTACGTTGGTACAGCCCGTTTCCCAGCTCCTTGTACACATATTCGCTGCGGTGGGTTGTAATATTGATATATTTAGGGTCGAATTCGCGTAGCGTATCAACCGTTTTATACAGTTTTTCAATACCCGTTCCTTTCAGCGGAGGGAGAATTTCAAAAGAAAAAGCCGTATTGTCCGTGCTTTTTATTAAATCAACTACTCTCATCGTTCTGTCTCGTTCTCTTATGCCTTATCGGGCGGAATTACATATTTGGGCAAAAATAAGAAAAATATCGTAGTTTATGGGGATGAAAAAGCGATTTATTTTATCTTTGTTCTATAATAAAGTGAAACATACGGAGAGAAAAGCGTTTCCTTGCAGCTAAGCCGTGGTTTTCCACACTTGTCAGGGATACCGTCCGTGATGGTGGAGTAACATTTCTCCTGCCTACAGGCATTGCTCTCTTTGATGATGACCTGTCAAGCTTTACTGCATGGAGAATACTTGCGGATGGGATAAGCCCGTCCTTGCAGGAGATGAAACAATTTGTAAACCTTTGTTTGGGGAAGTAGCGGAGGTTTATAGGAATGGAGTGAACAGATTGGCGAACCAACCGACGAAGCGTTTCCATCCGGAGCGTTTTTTATATTCTTCCTTGGTAAACAGGGTACTGTCCAGCTTGTCATGCTCGAACATGGTGTTCAGTTCATGTGTGGTTTCTTTGTCAAAAATGAAAGCGTTGACCTCATAGTCATAGCGTAGGCTGCGGCTGTTCAGATTCGTACTTCCCACAGTGCAGAACAGGCTGTCCACCATCATGATCTTAGAGTGGTGGAACCCGCCATTGTACACATAAATCTTTGCTCCTTTCTTACGCAGCTTGTTTGCTGTATAGAACGCGGCATCGGGGGTAAAAGGAATATCCGATTTGCCCGGTATCATGATTTCTACTTCAACGCCTCGCTTCAACGCACGTTTTATGGCTTTTTTAATGCTTGGAATGGGAGTGAAATAGGGATTCACTATTTGTATTTTATCCTGTGCGGCATCAATGGACTTGATATAAGTCTGCCTCATCAGTCTGGGTTCTTTTTTCGGAATGCGGTCTACAATGGCTACATTCTTATTTCCCTTGAAAGTAGAATCGTTTCGTAGGGGATAGTATTGGCTTCCGCTTACGTGTTGTTTAGTGCTTTTGTTCCACATGGCCAGGAAGATGTCCTGCAATTCGTTTACGGCATTTCCCTCTATACGGATATGCATGTCGCGCCAGTCGCCTATTTCCGGCAGACCCTTTATATAGTAATTGGCTATGTTCATGCCACCGGTATATCCTATTTTTCCGTCTATGACTACAATCTTGCGATGGTCTCTGTGCAGGGCATGATTGATATAGGGGAATTTGAAAGGGTCGAACTTGACAATTTCGATTCCTTTGTCACGGATTGCTTGTATGTGTTTCTTTTTCAATGGCTTGTTGTTTGACAAATTGCCGAAGGCATCAAACAAAGCTCTGACTTCCACTCCTTCTTTCACTTTTTCTCCCAATAAATCAAATAGTGCGTTCGCTATGGAATCGTTACGAAAATTGAAGTATTCTAAGTGGATATGATGTTTGGCATGCCGTATTTCTTCAAAGAGATCGATGAATTTGGCCCGACCGCTTTTTAATAATTTCAGTTTGCTGTTTTGGGTGATAGGAATGCCGGCATCCTTTAAGAAATTGATAACGGCAGAGTCGCTGGTATAGGTTGGCACCGTATCTGTCGCTGCTATATGGATGTTGGTAACTTCTTGTGACTGAGCTGTCTCTACAGTGAAAGATAAGATGAATAAAAGTATTAAATAAATATGTTTTTTTATATCAAACTTCATTGCTTTTTTATTAAGGCTGCAAAGGTATTTATTATTCTAGGAATGAACAAGCCATCGGTATTATTTATGTTTAAAAGGGAGAAATAGAACAGTGTGGCCATTTGTTTGAACAGTTGGTAAATTGAGGTGGTAGAAATTTAATGAAGGTTGTTTTTATTGTTCCATTCATATCTTTTTTCAGGCTCGGTATAAACATCTGTAGTGTGTGTGAAAGAAGTTTGTCGGTCCGGTTTTTCTGCTGTTGTGACATTCAAGAGGAGGAGATACGGAAAAATAATAATCCGTCGGCGGGATTAAAAGAATGCATATCGCATCCAGCCCTGTTGCCTAAGCCTTTTCTATCTCCAGATTAACCCTTTTTATGCGGATGTATTCTATCTCCATAGCCTTGGGAGTTAACTCCATAGCCTTGGGAGATAACTCCAAAGCTTATGGAGATAACTCCAAAGGCTTGCGGAGATAAAACAGACGGGAAGAAAACCTTTAATCATACGGCGGGAAAGGTTTGGGGATACAGGTAAAATCTTTTAGTGATGAATCCGGTGTATGTACAGGGTTATACATATATTATATTCATTCTTATATGTATGTATATGAACTTCCATACGTTCAGAATGAAAATCCACATCAGGGCAGGGGTGTTTTTTATCTCTGCCGATGCATCGTAAGCCGTCATTCCTTGGAGGTACAAATCTTTTATGGTGCTTTTTCATTGAAAAAGACTTGGAATGCTCTACTTTGTGTCAAGCTGGAATAGTTTATAAAAAAGAGAGTATATGATTGATAAACAGTATGCTATGTGAAATTTTCCTTGAAAATGTAGTGAGGGCATGAGGGTATGAGTGAGAGCAAGTATTTTTACCATTGGCGTATAAATGGTTTATAGTTAGCTTGTTATGTTTGCAGTGAGGGCATGAGGGCATAAATGCTTCGAACTTTCTAGTGGGAGCTGAAGGGAAAGCTGATACGCAAGAATATTTTGGAAAACTGATCCGGAAAATCCATTCTTGGTTTAACTCTCGGTTTAACCGAACCATGTAAACCGGCGCGTTTAAGGCATAAAAAAAGAGAGTTACTTTGGTGTAACTCTCTGATTCTTTGGTGATCCGCTTGGGGCTCGAACCCAAGACCCCAACATTAAAAGTGTTGTGCTCTACCTGCTGAGCTAGCGAATCAATCCTTTGTTATTGCTATTCTTCCGAATTGCGAGTGCAAAGGTAGACGTTTTAGATGAAATATGCAAATATATTACTTGATTTTTTTGAATTATTTTTCGTTAGAATTCTCTTTGTGCTGAAAATCAGAGTGTTCTATCCCTCCGGAAAATTCTTTTTCTTTTATTCGTATGTATCTTTGATAGTAAGAAAGCATCAAGCTGGTACAAGGCAAAGCGATAATCATACCTACAATTCCCATTAATGCCCCCCAGACGGAGAGGGATAATAAAATGATAGCAGGATTCAATCCTGTGATTTTTCCCATAACTTTCGGTACAATCAGACCGTCTTGTATAATTTGTACGATGCAGAACACAAGGAAGGCGCAAAATAATATCCACCAGAAATTCTCTCCTGTATCCGCAGCCTTCAGTAAGGCTAATAAGACTGTGGGAATAAAAGCGATAAGCTGAAGGTAGGGAACCATATTGAGAAGCCCGATAAACAATCCGAAACCGATGGCTAACGGGAAATCAATAATAAGAAACCCTATGCTGAACAGAATCCCTACACAAAAAGCGACAAACGCCTGCCCGCGGAAATATTTGTTCATGCCGTCCTGTACATCCGTGACAATATGTACTGTCATTTCACGGTGTCTGGCAGGGATCAGTTTTATCCATCCCCGTGCAATGGCTTCATAATCTAATAGAATGAAGAAAGTGTACAGCAGGATGATGAATGAGGTGAATACACTGAATACAATATTGACAGATTGGGTCAGCAATGCCCATACTTGGGGAAGAACATTACGCATGGTATTCGCAAAATTGCTTTCGTTCAGCGCTTCGTGTATTTTCAACATATCTATGTGCTCTTTTATGAAATTGGCCACTGTGCCGGGAATGGCTGCTTGCTTGGATCCTTCGATAAAATAGGCGGTGAGCAATTCTTTCAGTTTGCCGAATTCTTCAATGATTGGTGGTACAAGTCCTACAAATGCTAAAGTGATAATGGACAGCAATACCAGCAAAACAACCAATATGGAGATTACCCGGTTCCTCAGACGCAATTTGTTCTGAAAGAAAATGACCATCGGATAGATAAGATAGGCTATCAGCCATGCTATGAAGAAAGGAAGCAGCACTCCGCTGAGTCGGTTGACCAGATATAGAATGCCGATAATGACCATCGCTGTCAATATTCCGCGGATAAAACTATCGAATGTTATTTTTTTCTGTATCATAAAGTGTGTGTTATTTATTTTCAGTTTCCTCTTTCAAAGCTTCCATATAGCAGGTCCGGCAAAGAGGCTCATAGTCTGCCTTTTCCCCTAATAGGACCCGTTTTTCGCTTTTGGTGATTCGGTGGGTGGCATAGGCCAAGTTCCCACATTTCACACAAATGGCATGAACTTTGGTTACTTCGTCTGCAATAGCCAGCAAGGCAGGTATAGGTCCGAAAGGAACTCTCCTGAAATCCATGTCCAATCCGGCGACAATGACTCTTATCCCGTTGTCAGCCAGCTTGTTGCAGACATCAACCAAACCTTCGTCAAAAAATTGCGCTTCGTCTATACCCACTACATCCTTGTCTGAGGAGAAAAGCAAGATGCTGGCAGAAGAATCAATAGGGGTGGAGGCAATAGAGTTGCTGTCATGTGATACAACTTCTTCTTCCGAATAGCGTGTATCTATGGCCGGTTTGAATATTTCAACCCGTTGACGGGCAAACTTCGCTCTTTTCAAACGGCGGATTAGTTCCTCGGTTTTACCTGAGAACATTGAGCCGCATATTACTTCTATTCTTCCTCTTCTACGTGTTTCCTGGATGTGGTCTTCTGAAAAAACTACCATAATTTAGTTATAACAATTAGATTAATTCTGAGTGCAAATGTACGACTTGTACCCCGAAAAAGGATTATTTTCACTTGGAAATTTATTAATAAAAGATATAATGTTAAACAAAAGTGCAACATCTGTTAAATAATTGGGACAATTAACTTTATGCATTTAAATTCTTTCTACATTTGTTCCAGTATAACAGAATGCAATTGTTTTATGGGAAAACTGTATGTCGTACCTACTCCAGTAGGAAATTTAGAGGATATGACTTTCCGTGCCATCCGTGTGTTGAAAGAGGCTGATTTGATATTGGCGGAAGACACGCGTACTTCGGGTATTCTTTTGAAACATTTTGAAATTAAAAACGCCATGCAGTCTCATCATAAGTTTAATGAGCATAAAACAGTGGAAGGTATTGTGAATCGCATCAAAGCGGGCGAAACTGTTGCTTTAATATCTGATGCCGGAACTCCTGGTATTTCTGATCCCGGATTTTTAATAGTGCGTGAGTGTGTGAAGAGTGGCATTGAGGTGCAATGTTTGCCTGGAGCTACTGCTTTTGTACCTGCGCTGGTGGCGTCGGGATTGCCTGATGAACGTTTCTGCTTTGAAGGATTCCTGCCACAAAAAAAAGGAAGAGTGACCCGTTTGACCTCTTTGCAAGAAGAAAAACGGACGATGATATTTTATGAATCACCCTACCGTTTGGTGAAAACCTTAACTCAATTTGCCGAGTTTTTCGGTGCCGAAAGGCCTGTTTCCGTATGTCGTGAGATTTCAAAAATTCACGAAGAAAGTGTTCGGGGCACATTAACTGAAGTTATAGCGCATTTCACTCAAAACGAGCCGCGAGGTGAAATCGTAATCGTACTCGGTGGGAAAGAGGACTAAAAATGAATAAACTTAAAATGTAAAGCAAATGAAAAAACTAGTATTTTTATCGTTGTTATCTGTGGCTTTATTGACTTCATGCGGTAATGGAGCTCAGAAAGATGCCTTGAAGGCTCAAAATGATTCTTTGATGGTGGAACTGTCAAACAGAAATGCTGAATTGGACGATATCATGGGTGCTTTCAATGAAGTACAGGAAGGTTTTCGTCAGATAAATGAAGCTGAGAATCGTGTAGACTTACAGAGTGGTTCTATTCGTGAGAATAGTGCTGATAAGATAAAAGAAGATATTCGCTTCATCAGTGAAAAATTACAGTCAAACCGTGAGCAGATTGCGAAACTGGAGAAGCAATTGAAGAATAGTCAGTATAATTCCGCTCAGTTGAAGAAAGCTGTAGCCAACCTGACGAAGGAGTTGGAAGCTAAACAGCAGCAGATTGAGACTTTGCAGGCTGAATTGGCTTCAAAAAATATTCGTATCGCTGAGCTGGACGATGCTGTGGCCGGTTTAAGCCAGAATGTAAGTGAACTGACCGCTGAAAATGAGGCGAAGGCTGCAACTGTAGCCAGCCAGGATAAAGCTTTGAATGCTGCCTGGTTTGTTTTTGGTACAAAATCTGAATTGAAGGACCAGAAAATTCTTGAAAAAGGTGATGTCCTGAAAAGTGCGGATTTTAATAAGGATTATTTTACTCAGATTGATATTCGTACTGATAAGGAAATCAAGTTGTATTCTAAACGCGCCGAATTGCTGACTACACATCCGGCTGGTTCATATGAACTGGTGAAAGATGCGAAAGGCCAGCTGACTTTGAAGATTACAAATCCTACTGAATTCTGGAGCGTATCACGCTATCTTGTTATTCAGGTGAAATAAGGAATTTAAATTATTGTTCTGTGAAAGGGTTGTGCCGTGAGTGACGCAACCCTTTTTTAATCTGCTTTATGTTGTATGTATAGAAGTATATTTATTGATTTGGATGATACGGTATGGGCTTTTACTGAAAACGCTCGTGATACATTCCAAGACATGTATGATAAATATCATTTTGATCGTTATTTTCGTTCTTTTTCGCATTTTTATACTTTGTATAGCGGGAAGAATGAGGAGTTGTGGAATGAATATGGTGCTGGTAGGATTACAAAAGATGAGTTGAATGAGCAAAGATTTGCCTATCCGTTGTTGCAGGTAGGCGTTGCAGATAAAGCGTTGGTGAAAGCCTATTCGGATAATTTTTTTGATGATATAGTTTACAAGAAGAAACTGATGCCTCATGCAAGAGAGGCTTTGGAATATTTGGCATCCGCTTATAATCTGTATATTTTGTCCAATGGATTTAGGGAATTGCAAGAGCAGAAGATGCGTTCTGCCGGTGTGGAAGGATATTTTAAGAAAATAGTTTTGTCAGAGGATATAGGAGTACATAAACCGTTTCCGGAGATTTTTTATTTTGCCATGTCGGCTACGCAGTCCGAGCTGCATACTTCTTTAATGATTGGAGATAATTGGAAGAATGACGTTGAAGGTGCGAAAAACGTAGGGATGGGAAATGTTTATTATAATATAAAAGGTGAGAAGAGCTTGCCTTTTAAACCTGGTTTTGATATGAGGGATTGGCGGGAAATCGCTTCTTTCTTATAAAATTGAATGGAAGATGTTGATGGATAAGTCTGTTGGCACAAACAATGTATTTGCATAAGGAATGCCCGATATTTGTTTTAAAGGGATGCTCCTGTGTATGGGGGCATCCCTTGAAAAGCATTTTTTTTTCAAAATAAAAAATGTGATTATTTATTTTGGAAGAGTATTTGTCCAATTGTTCTGAGTTACTCCGAATCCAGCGTTGATTTCTGCACTAGGAATAGGAAATACTAAATTTGATATTTCGTAATTAGTATAAGTAAATTTGATGGCTGGAGCACTGTTGGCATATACACTGACTCTTTCATTCCAGCGACGCAAATCATATAGACGCATACCTTCTTGGAATAACTCACGAGCACGTTCGTCTTTTATAAAACTCATAAGATTTTCTTTTTCGCTCGGTAAATCGTTTGTTGATTTTATATCTAAATTACGCTTGGCTACTACTAATAAAGCTTCTTTGGCTTCATTCAATTTGTTTAATTGTACATTTGCTTCAGCCTTAATTAAATACATTTCCGGAGCATTTACAATATAATTAGTTCCACGAGCAGGGTTACCTGACGAAAAGTGAGCAATTTTACCACCTGTGTAAACAGGTTCAGATTCTGTAGAAGTTTTATCTCTTCCATCAATAAGAATTTTACGGCAATCGTTAGTTGCATACATTGAAATTAGTTTAGGACTAGGACTAAAGTTGTATGTAGACCACAAAGTTCCATATGAATTAGCTGACCAGTTTGTTGTATTAGTAATAGCTAAAGCAAACATACTTTCGGAATTTGATATTTCACTATTATAAAGAGCTTTGTATGCATTAGCATCGTTGGTTAAAGTAGTAATACCCGCTATTTTTAGTGCTTGTTCTGCATAGTTTCTTGCTTCATCCCAATTTTCTAAATATAGGTAGGTACGGGCCAATAAACCATTAGTAGCAGCTTTTCCTAAATATTGGAGTTCTCCTCTGTCTTTACCAGCTGCTTCAAAATGGGATAATGCATTTTTTAGGTCATTGATGATGCTTCATAGCTTTCGCCAACAGTAGAACGGCTGATTTTAGTCAATGCTTCTTTGGGTTGGTCAATTATGACGATTCCTAGTTCGGAAGAAAAATCTTGTCCATTCACTTTTATTTGGTGCCCATAAATATTAGTAAGCAATAATTGTGCGTAACCTCTTAGAGCATAAGCTTCAGCCATATACATATTAAGTTCTGTTTTTCATCATCGCTTGCATTGTTATATAGTGCTTGAGAAGCTTGAATTACACGTGCTGCATTATCAGCTGTTTTATAACCATACTCCCAAATACTTTTTAAATAAGTATCTGTATCTGTAAAAGTATAGGTATAAATACCATCAAAATGTCCGGTTTTAGTATTCCAATAAGTAATATCTGTAGGAATATCACCAATAGCTAAAGCATAGTTACCAGCAAATGCATAATAAAATAATTGATAATAAGTTCCATTTAATGCTGTACTAACGTTAGTTACAGTGTTGAGCCCTCCTTCTAGGTCCACTCCTTTATAGTTGTCAGTTTCAAGAAAACTGTCACCACATGAGGAAAGTCCTGTTGCAAATGTAAAAATGGCAATTGCATTTAAAATATATTTTTTCATATCTTTCCTTTATTAAATTTTACCTTATTTAAAAACTTAATTGAATACCTCCGATGAATGTACGGGTTGCTGGATATTGCCACGCAATTACACCATTGGAATAGGTTTCAGGATTATATCCAACAAAATCATTGGATGTAAATGTATATAAATTATCAATGGATATATAAGCTCGTAATTTTTGAATGAATATTTTCTTTGTTAGATTTACGGGCACAGTGTAACCTAAGGTCATGTTACTGATACGTAAGAAATTACTGCTATATAAGAATCTAGAAGAAGTTTGAGTTGCTTTATTGGGATCTCCATAAATATATTGTGGATATTTGGCATCTTTATTTTCTTCTGTCCATGAATTTAATGCAACGTCTTTCAACGGAGTACGATTGGCCATACCAAATCCGGTGAATGAAGCTCCGGAATCGAAAACTTTTCCTCCTAATCTATAGGTAAAGTTCATGTTAAAGTCAAATCCTTTCCAGCTTAAATTTGTACCGAATCCACCTAAAACTTTGGGGTCAGCATCGCCTACATAACGTTTGGCTGCTGCATTATAGTCGGAGGTCGTTTCGTTGCCTTCTTCATTCAGATACCATAATGGTTTACCATTTTCGCGGTCAACGCCTGCATATTCTTTCATATAGAATTGGCGATAGGGGCGTCCTTCTTCAATAATTTGATAAGTATATTCTATGGGTTCATCTGTAGATAGTTTGATGATCTTATTTTTGTTCCATGTCATATTTGCATAAATATTCCATGTAAGATTATTGTTGTTGATAACAGATGCATTGATAGATGCTTCAATACCACGGTTGCGGATTGCACCAATATTTTGGTATACTGTAGACATACCTGTAGTCATGGACAATGGTACTTCAAACAATGCGTCACTCGTCTCTTCATTATAATAATCGAAAGTAAGATGGATACGATTAATTAAAGATAAATCAAAACCTATATCAAATTTTTTTGAAGTTTCCCATGTCAAATCTGAATTAGAGATGCTAGTGGGAGTCATACCAGGCTTTTCGTTATAATTGTATCCGGAAGAATAGAAACCACGTGCTGCATACCAATCGATATCTTGATTACCTACGGTTCCGTAAGAGGCCCGAAGAGTGGCATTGGTAATAATAGAATTATCTTTAAGAAATTCTTCTCCACTTACACGCCATTTTCCACCAACAGACCAAAAGTTACCCCAACGATGATTTGAACCGAAAACAGAGGAACCGTCACGGCGGAATGAACCAGATACATAATATTTATCCTCGTAAGATAGTGTGCATCCATAAAATATGATGCCAATCGAGCTTCTTTCTTATAATATTCCGATCCTTGAGGAGTTCCAGCAGTAGAAAGGTCGGTTTTTCCATCAGCTGCAAATGGGAAATCAGAGCCTGAATAATATTCATAGAAATAATTCTTTCGTTGCATCTCTTGACCTAATAACAAGTTAATATTGTGTTTGTCAAAAGTATAGTTCCAACCTAATACATTGTTCCACGTAATTGTTGTATAACGAGAATTGTACTGTTGACCTAATCCATTATAATCAACAGCTTGTGGATTATATAATGCACTCCAATATTGATATTGACGTAAATCAGCAATATTTACACCTAAGGTAGTTTTTGCATAAATACCTTTTCCGAGATCAATCTGCAAATATGGGTTGAAGTTCAATGTTTGATTATTGTTTTCATTGATTTCACCAGCTTTTTCATCATATAAAGCTAGAGGATTATAATTACTGATATTGGCATAACTTCCATCTTCATTATAGAAAGGCATCATAGGATTCATAGAACTTATAGCTGCTACAGTAGCGCTGGACATAGAGCCACTTGTAGCTTGTGAAAAGCCGTTTTGGGTAGAATTACTGTATGAAGCGTTGACACCGATAGTAAAGCAACTGAACTTAGAGTCTAGGTTCAAACGTCCTGAATAACGTTTCATGTCAGAACCAATAATCAATCCTTCAGTATCTAAATAACCTAAACTAACATAATAACCAGTAGAACCAGAACGTCCTTGGAGGTTTACATTGTAGTCTTGGTAGTATCCTTTACGGGTGATAGCATCCATCCAATCGTAGGATGAAACACCATCCCAACCATAACCTTGATATACTTTTTTCAAATAATCATAGCTCTCATCATAGGTGTTACCATAAGCAACAGAACGTCCGTGAGCAAATAGATTCATAGATTCTTGAGCATTGGCGTAATCCATATTATGATTTCCCATTGAAACAAATCCTTGTTTAATGTCTAAGTTGATGCTCATTTTTCCCTCTTTTCCTTTTTTAGTAGTGATTACAATAACGCCATTAGCTGCGCGTGAACCATAAATGGCTGTAGCCGCAGCATCTTTTAGAACTGTAACACTTTCAATATCAGAAGGGTTGATTGCGGCCATCGGATCAAAATTATTATTTGTAGTCGTACTCATACCATCTGTTTCAGAGTTGACAGGCATTCCATCTATTACATATAATGGCTGAGTGCCTGAATTCAAAGAACCACGTCCACGAACATAAATCTCGCTCCAAACACCAGGCATACTGGTAGAGTTGCTCATTTGTACGCCTGGTACAGCTCCTTCTAGTGCTTTCACAAAATTAGCATCAGATTTTTTGGCTATAACATCTTCACCAATAATAGCAGCAGCACCAGTAAATGAAGCTTTGCGTTGAACTCCATATCCTGTTACTACCACTTCTTCAAGCACTTCGGCATCCGACTTCAAAGTGATATTAACAGTCTGTTTTATAGCTACTTCTTGTGTAGCCATTCCGATAAAGGAAACTACCAAAGTCTTTGCGGAACTTGGAACATTTGATAATGTAAATTTACCATCCATGTCAGTAACTGTACCTACAGTAGTACCTTTTACTAAAATAGAGGCGCCAACTACGGGTAATCCGTCCTCCTCCGAAATAACAGTACCTGTTACCTTCGTGATCTGAGCGGTTACCAAACCTATACCTACAAAAAGGCAGGTCAATAACAGCATTAATTTTCTTTTCATAAAATTCTCTCTTAAAGTTTAACTTTACATTAATATAAATTCATTCACTCTAACAAATGACAAAGGTATGAATAAAATTGTAATATCAAACAAATTATTGTAAAAAACATACTAAACTGCTATATTTTTATGCTTTTAGGCATTTAAAACTCACAAAAGACGAAAATAAACCTCATATTTATTCTTTTTTTTAAGTCATTAAAAAGAGAAACTTTCAATTTATAAGTGATCAGGTAAACATACATTAACCTATAAATGTTAACGAATCGTCTAATAAATATAAAGATGAGAACAAAATAGTAGGATAATGCTTTTCTACTTTTCTTTATTGCGTCTTATTATAGAATTTCAATTAAAGAATTAAATTATGAGGAAAATCAGTTATCGTTTCGTTTACAATCGAAAAAAAAGTTTAAATGACAGAGGGACCGCTTTGGTCCAAGTTGAAGCCTACTTGAATAAAAAGAAAGTGTATTTTTCCACACATGTTTATTTACGGCCAGAACAATGGGATGTAAAAAGGAAAATCATCAAAGATCATCCTAACCAAGATGCGCTGAATGGCATGCTTAATGAATTTATTATTGAATTAGAGAAAAAGAATTAAGTTTGTGGAGGCAAGGAAAGACAATAACCTTAAGCCTCATAAAAGAAGAGTTCAAATCGAATACAGATGCTTCATTCTTAGGGTTTGCGCGTAAAGAAATAATGTCTTCTCAGCTAAAAGATAGCACTAAGCGCAACCATTTAACAACAATATCCCTTTTACAATCGTTCAAACCGACAATTGAGTTTGAAGACTTAACCTATAATTTCGTTACGGATTTTGAAAAATTTCTTTATGAATCTGGATATCAAACAAATACAGTAGCCAAGCATATGAAGCATTTGAAATCTTTTGTTAATGCTGCAATTAATAAAGGATACATTGATCCCAATAACTATGCCTTCAGAAGATATAAAATTAAAATGAAGGAAGGAAAACATGTTTTTTATTACCGGAAGAAATGAAAAAATTGGAAGAAGTGTCTTTGACAGGAAGAAATAGTTGTCTGGAACATACTCTTGATGCATTTTTATTTTGCTGCTATACGGGATTGCGGTATTCTGATTTTGTGAATTTGAATGAGAAAAATATCGTAAAAATGGATGGAAAATTATGGCTAATCTTTGACTCTGTCAAAACAGGTACAGAAGTGAAATTGCCTTTAAACTTGCTGTTTGAAGGTAAGGCTTTAACTTTATTACAAAAATACCAGGGAAAATGGAGTTCGTTTTTTTCAATTAAAAATAACTCAAGTGTAAATAAAGAGCTGATACGAATTGGCAAATTAGCAAAAATAAGCAAACACTTTTCATTCCATTCTGCAAGGCATACTAATGCTACTTTATTGATATATAAAGGTGCTAATATAACAACCGTGCAAAAATTATTAGGACATAAAAACCTTGCTACAACACAAATTTATGGAGAAGTTATGGGAAGTACAATTATACGAGACTTGAAAAAATGTCAAAAAAGATAATTAACTCTATTGTCTATACATTATCTCTTATAAAGATGAAGAAGAATCATTTTCAAAAGTGAATATAGCCTTATCTTCTTAATAAAGTTTATCGTTTTGTGAACATGATAATTTTTTGTTGTGATTGCAATACGATAAACTAAAAGAAATAAAATGTGACAATATTTCCATCTCAGCCTAACCGGGTAGAAAATAGGTATCAAGGTTATTGAATTTCTGCAAAATTCATATATGTGTATCATATAATATGCGCATATAAAATTCTATATCAGAAAATGATAATAATAGTTTGCTAATTTACTTCATGTCCTACTATCTTCTTTTGTAATCTAAAGTGCAAACAATCTTTGGAAGTTTTGAAATATTTAAAAAGTTGAGAAATATCAATCTTAGTACTTCAGGTATTTTATGAACAGAGTAACAACGAACAGGAATGCTGCAAGTCAATTCTTTTTTCAGTAGAAGAAAGGTAGAAAATTATTATTATCATACTCTTTAAACGGCTTAAATCAAGGAAAACGAATAAGAGATTCAGTAATACATATGCTGGTTATCAATTATTTACATAAATAATTAGTTCCGCAAAGACTTTGGTGGTTTCCTTTATCGGAATGGCTACACAAGAAGTGAATATTAAAGCGAATTTGAATATTGTATTAAAGTCTGATACAGAACAGCTTGAGGAAGTAATGGTTGTGGCGTACGGTACTGCCAAAAAGTCTTCGTTTACGGGATCTGCTGCTGTTGTTAAAAATGACAAAATAGAAAAAATGCAAACGTCTGATGTGACCAAAGCATTAGCGGGTGCAGTGTCGGGAGTCCAAATTACCACAGCTTCAGGTGCCCCTGGTTCTGGTACAAGTATTCGTGTACGTGGCCTTGGTTCTATTAACGCTTCCAGTGAACCTCTTATTGTTGTGGACGGTTCTCCTTTTGATGGAGATTTGAGTATGATTAATAGTCAAGATGTTGAATCTATGACTGTATTAAAAGATGCTGCTGCCAATGCATTATATGGTGCACGTGGTGCTAATGGTGTTGTCTTGATTACTACTAAAAGAGGTAAAATAGGTAAAGCTACTATAACCGTTGATGCTAAATGGGGATCTAATAGTCGTGGTGTACCTGAGTATGATGTAATGAGAGATCCTGCTACTTATTATACTACATATTGGCGAGAGTTGAAAGGAATGTATGAGGCTAATGGCGAGGCTAATCCCGGACAATTAGCTTCGAACGCTTTGATTACCGACAGTGGTAGTGGCTTGAGTTACAATGTTACGACTGTAGGTAATAACGAAGTGGTATTACCGGATGGAACATTTAATCCTAATGCTAGAATTAAATATGCGGATAATTGGGAAAAGGAAATGTTTCACAGCGGTTTACGACAAGAATATAACGTAAACATGAACGGGGCTAATGAAAAGACTAGTTATTATTTGTCATTTGGTTATTTGGATGATGAAGGTTATATTGTAAAATCCGGTTTTACACGTTACTCTGCCCGTTTGCGTTTGGAACACCAGTTTAACAAGAATATTAAGATGGGTGGTAATTTTGCTTATGTCAATACTTCTACTGTAGCCACTTCAGCTACAGAAGAACAAGACCAAACTGCTGGCACCAATATGTTCTACGTATCACGTACCATGGCTCCCATTTATCCTATCTACAAACGTGATGAAAATGGTAATTTTATGTATGATAGTCATGGTCGCATAGTGTATGATTATGGAGATACTCCGGGTATGCAGCGTCCTGTATCAGGAAATTCAAACGCATTAGGTAGTCAGAGTTTGGATGATCGTAAAAATGGAAAAGATTATTTCAGCGGAAACATGTTTGCCGAAATTTCCTTTTTGAAAGATTTTAAATTTACTTTCCGTGCCGGAATAGAAAACGATAATACTCGTCAAATGGTATTTCAAAATGGTGAATACGGACAGTTTACTGCACAAAACGGTATTGCAACTCATTATAGCACTCGCAATATGACTATTAATTTGCAGGAATTGCTTACATGGGAACGTACTTTTGGAGAGCATTCGGTAAATGTACTGCTTGGACATGAAACTTATCAGAATAAGTATGATTATTTATACGGATCAAAAAATAACTTTGCTTTGTGGGGGTCAACTTCATTGAATCATGCAGTGAGTAATCCGCAAGCTGGTTCTTATGTGACAGAATATACTACTGAAGGTTTCTTGGGACGTGTGGAATATAATTATAAGGATAGATATTACTTCTCGGGAAGTTATCGTCGTGATGCTTCTTCAGTATTTCATCCAGATTATCGTTGGGGGAATTTTTGGTCTGTAGGTGCTAGTTGGAGACTGAAAGAGGAAAATTTTTTGAAGGACGTTGAATGGTTAGATAACTTAAAGTTTAAAGTTAGCTATGGTTCGCAAGGTAATGACTACTTGTTGTTGAATGGGGTGCGTAACCGTTATGCTTATATGGATCAATTCAGTGTGAGCAACAATAACGGACAACCCGCAATTACTCAAACATATAAGGGTAATGATAAATTAAAGTGGGAAACTAACTATAATTTTAATACAGGTATTGAATTTAGCGTATTAAACGGACGTTTGAGTGGAGGCTTTGAATTTTTCTCCCGCTATGCAAAAGATTTGTTGTTTAACCGTCCTTTAGCAGCTAGTACCGGTTCTAATTCTTATCCGGATAATATTGGTGATATGCGCAATACCGGATTTGAAGTAGAATTAAGTGGGGACATTATTCGCACAAGTAAGATTAATTGGAATATTTCTGTTAATGCAACTACCTATAAAAACAAAATTTTGACTTTACCGGAAGAAAAAAGAGAGTCCGGTATTTGGAATGGTATTTTCAAAATGGTTGAAGGAGGTTCGTACTACGACTATTATATAAAAGAATGGGCTGGTGTAGATCCGGAAGACGGAAAGGCTATGTGGTATAAAGATGTTACTGATAAGAATGGAAATACGACTAAAGAAACAACTAAGACATATAGCGAGGCGACGGATTATAAAGCAGGTTGTGCCTTGCCTGATTTGTATGGTGGTATTAGTACTTCATTAAATGCTTATGGATTCGATTTTAGTATTGCACTTACTTATCAATTAGGAGGACAAGGCTATGATTATACCTATGCAACTTTGATGAATAGCGCTCAGGGTGCAGGAACAAATTATCATAATGATATTTTAAATGCTTGGACACCGGAAAATAAATATACTGATGTGCCAAAATTAAATGCAAAAGAAAGTAATAACAATTCTACTTCTACCCGTTTCTTGACTTCAACTTCGTATTTAAGTTTGCAAAATATTTCTGTAGGTTATACATTGCCGAAGAATTGGATTGCAAAATTGGGTTGCGAGAGCTTAAGAGTATATTTTGTGGCAGACAATGTAGCACTACTTTCTGCTCGTAAAGGTTATGACCCTCGTACAAATTGGAATGGCGAATCAAATTATAATTATTCGGCATTGCGTAGTATTTCTGGTGGTATAACAATGAAATTTTAATTGATAAAACAAGAAAGCATGAAAAAAATTTTAAAATATACGGCTTTTGCAGCCATGGTAGGATTGTTTAGCAGTTGTTCTGATAGTTTTTTTGAGGCTGAATCTGGTGATATCATTACTAGTGATCAGATGGATGAAGTTGATCCGGTGGCAGGTTTGAACGGTATGTATGCCTATTTGTATAAATTTGATACAATGGGATATGGTGATGAAGCTCAACATTACGATTATGGTTATCATCATATTTTGTTATGTTCGGATTTGTGGGGGCAGGACATGATTCAGTATAGTTCTAAATATGGATGGTATTATACTGATTATCAATTTAATCAGAATTCTAGAGCATACCAATATATTTCTACGTTCTATTTTTGGAACTATTTGTATAAATTAATAAAATCGGCTAATGACGTATTGAAAACAACTACAGATGATTCTAAAAAAGAAGATCGTGGACAGGCTTTAGGTATGCGTGCTTTTGCTTATTTGACTTTGGTACAGATGTATCAGCATACTTATGCAGGTCATGAAAATGCTCCTGCGGTACCTATTGTCCTAGAAACTACCGAGCCAGATGTATTGAGCAATAATCCTCGTGCAAGTGTAAAGGAGGTTTATGATTTGATTGAAAAAGATTTAGTGCAGGCACACAGTGATTTATCTTCATACCAACGTTTGAACAGCACTTATATCGACCAAACTGTGATTTCTGGTTTATTGGCACGTATGTATCTGTTAAAAGAAGATTGGACTAATGCTGCCAAATATGCTAAAGAGCTCGTGCTTCTTATGGAGCACCTGCCGATAAGGCTGAATTGATAGATGAGGGTTATATCGATATGAACAAACATCATACTTGGATGTTTACCTCACATATTACAACGGATGCGGAGATTGTTCAGACAGGTATTGTTAACTTTATCTCCCACATCAGTTCTACCGCTTATGGTTATGTCACGGCTGGAGGAATGTTCAAGAATATTAGTTCTGAATTATACAGTAAAATAGCTGACAATGATATTCGTAAAGGATGGTTTGCGGATAAGGACTTTACTTATGAAGGAGGGCCGATGGGAAGTGTAGCTTTACCTAAATATGCTAATTTGAAGTATATGTGGTATGATTTGGAAGGTAATAATTGCAACGATCTGTGTTATATGCGTGCTGAAGAGATGTGGTTGATTGAAGCAGAAGCTTTGGCTATGGGAGGTAATATTGCCGGTGGTAAATCATTATTAGAAGAATTTGTGAAAACCCGTCAACCGGATTATGTATGTGATGCAACAGATGCAAAAGGAATACAAGATGCCTGTTGGTTACAGCGTCGTATCGAATTTTGGGGTGAAGGCATTGCATGGTTCGATTTGAAACGCTTAAAGAAGCCTATTATTCGTAAATATGAAGGAACCAATCACAATTTGGATGCACAATACGATTTTCCGGCTGAAGATGATATCTTTAGAATTTTGATTCCAAGAAAAGAAATTCAAGATAATAATGGTATTGGCGAAGAGGATAATAATCCAATGCCTAATATTTAATAATTCTCATATTAACTTTTCTATAAAAGAAGGTGTGTCAAAATGCACACCTTCTGTTTTTTACGCACAAAGCCCCGACTTTCACAAGCTGGGGCTTTGTTATTACCTAAAGATTTTGTATCTTTAGGTAATAAGAATTTCACT
>ENA-OQDE01000036-OQDE01000036.1-human-gut-metagenome-genome-assembly--contig:-NODE-36-length-73575-cov-2.887934_pt1 | contig 73575 bp, 80 predicted proteins | sample MGYA00242768_ERZ504595 | MGnify/ENA primary metagenome ERZ504595 (study PRJEB26092, sample SAMD00036307) | human gut metagenome | host: Homo sapiens | study: EMG produced TPA metagenomics assembly of...
TGAGATCAGTCCCCGAAGATGACAGCAGAGTGGGAAATGGCATTGAATCACATTGCCCAGAATACAGAGACAGCAGATGAATTCCTAAATGGGATTACAGAGCTGATGCAGGAACTGGTTGCCAGATATCAGGCTATTTCAGAAGAAAAGAAAGAGCAGTTTCAGGGAAAAGCAAAAGGGGAAGTCATTGGCAAATGTCCCCGATGTGGAGCTGATGTCAGGGAAGGAAAAGTAAACTTTTACTGTTCCGACCGGAACTGTGCTTTTACCTTATGGAAGAATGATAAATTCCTTGCAAGCCAGGGGAAAAAGATGGATAAGGCGGCAGCAAAGAAGTTCCTGTCTAAAGGAAAAATCCATTATAAGGATCTGGTATCCAGAAAAACAGGGAGACAGTATGAAGCAACTGTGGAAATGATTGATCCCGGCGAGGGAAATGTGCAGTTCAATCTGATTTTCCCACAACGATAAGTAATGTATTGCAGGCAGTCTAAGGACTGTCTGTTTTCATACAAATATTATGAAAGAGAGGACCTTAGCATGAAGAAAAAAGGTAATTTTAGGAAAGTAGTATCTGGATTGCTGGCAGGCATGACAATGCTTAGTACAGTGTTGTCTCCGATGACTGCATATGCAGCGGAGATCCAGCCAGAGGAAAAACCGCCACTTTATGAGGAAGTGAAAGACCTTCTGGATGAAGATGAGGTGGTGACTGCCAAAGATTATGAACTTGAAACAGGCAGTGTATTTGATGTGAAATCAGACTACACAGGACTGGAAATCAAGGATGATGAAAAGGTTAAAGTCACATTTGAGGAAGCAAAGAACGACAAGAATGAGGATTTTACGACAGATCATGTGGACACTTACAAAGCGGTCTATTATGTGGAACCGGTAAATCAGGAGCATCCGAAGTATCAGATCAGCCGAAAGCTGATTGTGCGTGAGAAAGAAACAGAAGTGCAGACAGAAACTGCAGGGAGTGAAGCAGTAACCGAATCTGAAACAGCTGGCAGTGAACAGCAGACAGAAGAAGCGGAGGATTCAGAATCAGACTCGGAAATTACCGATATTGATGCTGATGAATTTGATGATTTAGTAGAGCAGGCACAGAATCAGGATACCTATGATGAAGAATCCAGGTTAGAGCTTCACGATGTTTTGGAACAGGCAGGAGACGAAGGTGTGGATCTTGATTCTATGGAAGAGGGAGAGATTGCAACATTTGAAGCAGTTTCGGCTTATTCAGCAAGAAGTACACAGCAGGTAACAATCGAAAAAGGACCTCTGTATAGATATGCAGATTATAATCTTGGAACCTATCTGACAGAGCCGTACTATATCAGCTACGGAAGCGTCAGAGCAACTGCGTATTGTGTACAGCCGGCAAAACCAGGACCAGGATCTGGAAATTATACAATCACAAAGATCGGGGACAATCAGGCGTTAGCAAAAGTGTGTTATTACGGTACAGATGCCGCAGGAAGCGAAAGTTTTTTTGCGAATAAACACACGGATTTTTCAGAAGGAAAAAGATTCATCATTATTCACATGGCTGCATCTTATGCCAATGGAAGCAGTGATGCATTCTATGGAACAAATGCTACAGGCGAGGCTTTGGCAAAAGAACTCTATAATTATTGTGCAAATAAGCCGGAAATACCAGATGTAGCGATGTCATTTTCCAAACCGAATGTAAAAGCTTATGTAGATGGAAATGTTCAGAGAACGGAGAACATTAAGTTCAATGCATCTTCCCAGCAGAAAATCACAATGGACTTACCAAAGGGAGTGAAGCTTTATAATGTATCTACTGGAAATGTAAGTGCGGCAGGTGCAAGCGTAACAATTGGAGGCGGAACCACGTTTTATCTTTCAGCTCCTCTGACACAGACAAGAGATGTAAGTGCTACTTTTTCTGCAAAAATGAAGGGAAGTATTACAAAAGATTATTCAGCATATAAACTGACTACGAATGCAAGTGTTCAGGATCTGGCATTTGTGTTTGGAGAAGGTGTCGCTGATGAAAAATATGTAAGCTTAAAGGTGTCCTGGATTGAACAGGCTACGATCGAAATCGTAAAGAAAGACGATACAGCGGATGTTAATCTTGCAGGTGCAGTGTTCGGTGTATACAGCGATGAGGCTTGTACAAAGCTGATCATTCAGATGCCGGCAACAGATAAGAATGGAAAATCTTCTGTTACGATCATCAAGACACAGGATACTGTTTATCTGAAAGAGATCACCGCACCACAGGGATATGTGGTAAATGCAACGGCAACAAATGTAAAACTGGTAGCAAGTAAAACCTCATCGGTAACTGTGGAAAATAAGGAACAGCTGGCAGAGCTTACCATTTACAAAGAAGGACAGGTTCTTACCGGAGCAGATGTCAGTGAAAATGGAACGGTATTCCAGTATGAAAACCGCAGACAGAAAAATGCAGTGTATAACGTGTATGCCGGGGCAGATATCGTAACTGCTTATGGCACAAAAGTGTACAGCAAAGGTGACCTGGTAAAAGATAATCTGACTACGGGAGAGAATGGTTCTGTTACACTGAAGAACCTGCATCTTGGAAGCTATGTGGTGAAAGAAGCAAAAGCACCGGACAATTTCTATAACGGCAGCGAAGAAAAGCCAGTGACTCTGACTTATGCCGGACAGAATAAAGAAGTTGTATTTGCAGATGTGACTTTTAACAACGAAAGACAGAAAGCAGATGTTTCCGTAGTAAAACAGGATAAAGATACAAAGAAACCACTGAATGGCGGTATTTTTGCTCTGTATGCATCCGATGATATTAGAAATGCAGACGGAACCGTTGTTGTGAAAAAAGGAACACTGATTGAGAAAGCAACTACTGGAGCAGATGGAACTGCAAAATTCACAGCAGATCTTCCGATTGGATATTCCTATTCCGTAAAAGAAGATCAGGCGCCGGAAGGCTATGTAAGAAATACAGAAGATGTGTATACGTTCAAGTTTTCTTACACCAATGATAAAGAAGCAACCGTATTATTTGCCCATACCTTCAGCAATGACCGTGTGACAGCAAAGATCAATTTATTCAAAGTTGATAAAGAAACAGGAAAAGCAGTACCACAGGGAGATGCCACACTGAAAGGTGCAGTTTATGGTCTGTATGCCCGTGAAGATATCGTGCATCCGGACGGAGCAACTGGAACTATTTATAAAGCAGGAGAACAGGTAGCATCTCTTACAACAGATGACAAAGGACAGTCTTCTGTAAAAGGTTATATCTTGGCAAATATTATGTCAAAGAGATCACACCGCCGACCGGATACCTGGCAGATACAGAAGAGCATGATCTTGTGTGCAGTTATGAAGGAGATATGACAGCAGAAGTAAAAAGAGAGTGCACTTCCAGTGAGCAGGTCATCAAACAGCCATTTCAGATCATCAAAGCAGCCAACAATGGAAAGACCGATGCAGATCTGTTATCCGGAGCCGGATTTACAGTTTATCTGAAATCTTCCCCTACAAAGAAAGCAGATGGAAGCTATGATTTTGATTCTGCCAAACCAGTAGTGAGTGGAGAAAATGGAGCAACTGAGATTTTCACAGATGAAAAAGGGTATGCCTGCAGTATTCCATTACCATTTGGAAGCTATATCGTGCGTGAAACTACAACACCGCACAATTACAAGCCAGTCGATGATTTGAAGTGAATATCACAGAACATCATCCAAACGAGCCACAGATCTGGCGAGTGCTTCTGGATGAAGAGTTTAAGGCAAAACTGAAAATCGTGAAAAAAGACGATGAAACAAAGAAATCTGTATTGATTGCCGGAACAGAATTTAAGGTATATGACCTGGACAACAAGAAGTATGTGGAGCAGGTAACAACTTACCCAGTGACAACTACTCACAAGTCCTATTTTACGGACAGCCAGGGATATCTGATCATGCCGAAGAATCTGAAGATCGGACATTACCGGATTGAGGAAGTCAACGCACCGGAAGGGTACACAATCAATAAGAACTATGTAGAGATTGCGGTGGATGCAAATACAGCATACCAGATGGATTCTGAGAGCGGAGATGCCATTATTACGGTAGACTACGAGAACCATCCGGTAAAAGGAAAGCTGACGATCTATAAAAAAGGTGAGATGCTGACCGGATTTAAAAAGGATTTTGTTTATGAAGAAAGATACCTGAAGGGTGCATCATTTCATGTCTATGCAGCTGAAAATATCTATACACCGGATTATCAGAAAGATGAAAACGGAAACAGACAGCTGATCTATGCAAAAGATGCACTGGTAACAACGGTAACGACCGGGGAAGACGGAAAAGCAGTTGCTGATAACCTGCCGCTTGGTTCTTACTATGTGGTAGAAAAGACTGCACCGGAAGGATTCGTCCTGAACCATGACAGATCGGATGTCTCATTTGTCTATGCGGATCAGGATACACCTGTGATCGAACAGGAAGTGATGGTTGGCGATGACCGCCAGAAGTTGCAATCCAGGTAGAAAAACAGGATGCAGAAAATGGTGCAACCGTAGCAGGAGCTGTCTTTGGCATCTATAACACAGAAGATCTGAAGAATGAGAAAGGTGAGATCATTGTAAAGGCAGATACACTTCTGCAGGAAATGACTTCTGATAACGATGGTCTTGCAGCATGTACGCTGGATCTGCCGCTTGGACAGTATTATGTGAAAGAGTTAAAAGCACCGGCGGGATTTGTATCCTCTGATGAAGTTCTGAATCTGGATGCTTCTTACCAAGGGCAGGATGTGAAGACAGTAAAACTGAAAACAGTGAAAAAGAACCAGCCGACAACAGTTGAAATCACAAAATCTGATGTAACAACAGGTGTGGAACTGGATGGGGCAAAACTCACCGTTCTTGATAAAGAAGGAAATGTTGTGGATCAGTGGACTTCTGTAAAAGATCAGCCACATGTGATCAAACGACTGACTGTGGGTAAAGAATACACCCTTCGAGAGGAAATGGCACCGTATGGATATCTGAAAGCGACGGATGTGAAGTTCACACTGGAAGATACTGCCGAGATTCAGAAAGTAGAGATGAAAGATGAAGTTCCAACAGGACTTCTGATCATCAACAAAAATGGAGAGTTTCTGGATAAGGTGACACTTTTGGATCATGTAAAAGGTACCGTGGAGCATCTTTTTGAGTATGTAACCGGAAGCCTTTCAGATGTGGCTTTCGATGTATTTGCTGCGGAAGATATCAAAGCGGCAGATGGTGTCAGTGAAGATTATTTCAAAGCAGATGAAAAAGTAGGAACCATTACCACAGATTCCAATGGTATTGCACAGATGGAGATCTCCCGGCTGGAAAATACTATGTGAAGGAAGTAAAAACAGCTCACGGTTATGTGCTGGACAAAGAGCCGAGATATGTTGACCTTTCCTACCGTGATCAGGACACACCAGTCATCACTTATGATGAGAAATGGCAGAATGCCCGTCAGAAAGTAAAGGTTACGGTTCTGAAGAAAGAAAAAGATACAGAACGTGTTCTTGCAGGTGGTGTCTTTGGTCTTTATACCAGTGAAGATATCAAAAATGCAAAGGGCGAGGTACTCCTTGAGAAAGACAGTCTGATCGAGCAGCGGGTAACGGATGAAAAAGGACAGATTACTTTTACGGCAGATCTTCCGGTAGACGGAAAATACTATGTGAAAGAAATCTTTGCGCCGGACGGATTTGTTACAACAGAAGAAGTACAGGAATTTACCTTTGAATATGCCGGAGAAGACCAGGCAGAAGTAAGCTACGACTTTACTTTTGAAAATCAGCCAACCACAGTGGAGCTGTCCAAAACAGACCTGACAACAGGTAAAGAACTTCCAGGTGCACACCTGAAAGTAACGGATTCAGATGGCAATACAGTAGATGAATGGACTTCTACGGAAGAATCCCATGTGATCAAAGAACTGGTTGTTGGTAAGAAATACACCATGACAGAGACAAAACCGGCAGATGGATATGTCACTGCAGAAAGTATTACTTTCACAGTAGAGAATACAGCAGAGGTTCAGAAGCATGAGATGAAAGATGATGTGACAAAAGTAGAGATCAGTAAGACTGATATCACAGGAGAAACTGAGATTCCAGGTGCGAAACTGACGATTCTCGATGAGGATGATCAGGTAGTAGAGAGCTGGACTTCCACAGAGGAAGCACACTATATCGAAAAACTTCCAATCGGTAAATATACCTTACGTGAAGAGCAGGCACCGAAAGGATATCTTCTGACATCGGATGTTAGTTTTGAAGTAAAGGATACTGGAGAGATCCAGAAAGTAGCTATGAAAGATGACACTGCCAAGGGAAAAGTGATTCTCAATAAGACAGATAAATCATCAGGAGAACCGCTGAAAGGGGTAGAATTTGAACTCCGTGACAGCAAAGGAAAGGTACTGGAAACCTTAAAGACAGACGCTGCCGGTCATGCAGAAAGTAAGCTGTATGAGATTGCCACATTTAAGAACGGCAAATATGATACAGCAATCAAGTATTATCTGGTGGAAACAAAAACACTGGACGGATACACACTGGATCAGACCAAGCATGAAGTGACATTTGCCTATGCAGATGACAGTACACCGGTTGTAGAAGTTACCTTTAATCTGACAAATGAGAAACCGGAAGTTCCAGAAACACCGAACACACCGGATATACCACAGTCCCATGAAGAGACAAAGGTATCAAACGCACCGAAAACAGGTGACAGCACGAATATCTGGCTGCCAATCTTGCTTCTTGTAATCTCCACAGGAGGTATGGCAGGACTTTATATCAGCAGGAAAAGGAAATAAGGAAATTAAAACCAACGGTTATGATTGGGAGCTTCTATGTGAGGCTCCCTTTTTCATACAAAAAAATCACAGAAAGGAACAGAAAACTATGATGAAAGCAATGGAAAAAAGACAGGAAGCACGAAAAAACCAGGAGAAAACAGTAAAGAGAATGATGGCTTATCAGAAGAAAGCCGAGCAGATGGTCAGCAGAAAAAGAATGAACCATCACATGATCAGAAAGGGGTAAAAGCGTATGATGAACAGAAAAGAATTTTATGAATATGTCAAAGACAATGTAAAGGAGTATCTGCCAGAGTCTTATAAGGACGCAGAAATTAAACTTCAGGAAGTAGAAAAAAACAACGGTTTGAAGTTGACAGGTATTACGATTCCAAACGGAGATCAGAGAATCGTACCGACAGTCTATCTGGATTCCCTCTACCAGGAATATATCCATGGAAAAGATGTAGACTCTTGTGTTGGCGATGTGGCTGATATGCGTATTGAGGCACAGGGAAAAGCAGAATTTTTTGATATGGGAGTTCCAGATATTCTGGATTATGAAAAGATGAAGGACAAATTACAGATGAGAATTTGTGATAAGGAATGGAATACCGATCTTCTTGCAGATAAAGTAGTCACAGAACACGGAGATTTTGCAGCTTATTATGCAGTAAATCTGGAGGAAAATGGAGAAGGGATCAGCAGTATTCCGGTAACTGTTTCTCTGATGAACGAGTGGGGAGTATCTGTCGAACAGATTCAAGCGAATGCGATGGTGGCAGACCGAAAACGTGGTGTCACACTTATGGATATGAATGAGATTATCAAATCTATGATTTTTGGTGAAGAACCAGAAAACCTGCTGAATGAAAAATGGATAATGGAAGCCATGGAAAACCCAATGTTCTGTCTGACAAACAAAGCTAAGATGAATGGAGCTTCCCTGTTACTGCAGGAAGATATTCGTAAACAGATTGGGGAATGCCTGGGAAGTGATTACTTTGTCATCCCATCTTCCATTCATGAAGTGCTGATTCTTCCTGATAACGGCATTTTTCAGGTTCCGGAATTAAATGCGATGGTACAGGAAGTCAATGAGACACAGGTGGAAAGACAGGAACAGCTTTCGGATAAGGTTCAGTTCTGTGATAAAAAGACCGCAGTAATGGAAAATGCTGAGCGTAGAGAAGCTCGTTTGGAGAAAGAAAAAGCAGCCGAAAAAGTGGAAGTAAAAGGTGGAATCCATGGAAGACTGGAAAAAGCCAAGGCAGAGATCAAGGCAAAAGAGGCAGACAAAGTGCCAAAGAATAAGTCAAAAGATCTTGCCGCAGCATTATAAAGAGAAACAACGATGATTTTAAGGGGACTGTACTAAGCAGTCCCTGATTTTATGAAAAGGAGTAGCATATGGCAAATAAATTATATGCAATGGAACAGCTGACGGAAGAGGTGGCAAAAGATGTAGCTGCCAGTCCGCAGGAATGGATGCGGTTCCTAAACACTTCATCCAGACTGTACAAATACACTTTTCCAGAACAGCTTTTAATTTATGCACAGCGACCGGAAGCAACTGCCGTAGCATCCATGGAAATCTGGAATCAGAAGATGTACCGCTGGATCAAAAAGGGATCCAAGGGGATTGCCTTGATTGACAATACTTCCGGACCAAAAACAAAACTTCGGTATGTATTTGATGTGCAGGACACTTATAAAGTGCGGAATCTGGGAAAAGATCCACAGTTATGGAATCTTCCAATGGAAGGTGAACAACTGGTTGCAGATTATCTGCAGGAGCAGTTATCACTGGAAGATACAGAAGGAGGGCTTGCTGAAAGTCTGCATCAGGCAGCGAAGGAGAGTATGCAGGAATGGCTTCCAGATGCATTGGAAGAACTGAGACTGGATGTGACAGGGACATTTTTGGAAGAACTGGACGAACAGAATCAGGAAGTAGAATTCCGGGAACTGATGACCAATAGTGTCTGGTATGTATTACTAAACAGGTGTGGACTGGATGTACAGGAATATCTGGATGCAGAGGATTTTCGGCATATTACGGACTTCAATCAGCTGAAAGTATTAGGACATCTGGGAAGTGCAGTCAACGAGATCAGCAGACCAGTTCTGATGCAGATTGGACGATATGTTCTGAATGATCTGGAAAATGACCTGAAAACGGTTGCAAAAGAAAAAGAAGTAGCTTATAATGAATTCAGCACGTTAATTCGTGAAAGTAATACAGATAACACAGAAGATAGAGAAGAAAAAAAGGAGGAAACAGACTATGAGAGAGATCAGTTACAGCCAGAACGGAGAGTATCAGATTCCAGATATCAGCCTGGAAGAGACGAGAGGAACCATCGGCAAGTACGGAATGATGCGGAAAGAGTATCTGAGAAATCACAAGGTAGCCAGGTTCAACATTCTGACACTGCAGAACCGTCTGGACAGTCATCTGATGGAGATCGACAGCCAGGCAAGACAGAGAGTAGACGACCTGATGAACGAACTTCTGGAGAAAGATCCGGCACCGGACAAAATGGCAGACGGGATGGCATGGACCAGACACATGAACCAGATCAAGGCACAGGCAGAGGAGCTGGTGATTCAGGAGATTATTTACAGTTAAGTCTGTTCCCAACAGAAGAGGAACAGTTAGGAGAAATAAGGAAAGCGGCAGCTGCATTGGAACAGCCAGCCGCTTTTCTTATTTCCGATGAAGTGGTAAATGATATTCTCCGCACGGGAAGCGGACAGAAAAATACACTGTTTCATATTACAGCAAGACTGATTGAAGGTCTGGATAATGAAGAAATGCGGAGTTTTCTGAAAGATGAATATGGAACTGGTGGCAAAGGATTTACCATAGATGGTCAGAAAATCAGTATCTGGTATGACAATGATGGTATCCGTATCCGGCGAGGGGACTCTGCCAGAAGAAACTTTGACCGCATGGTACGTGGGAAGAAGCAGCGAACAGAATTCGGGATATGTATGAGGATGGAAATTACGTGGATAATTTGATTTCCAATAATGCCATTGAACAGGAGCAGGAAGAAATGACCAATCTTCTTGCACTTCATTTTCGGGATACTTGCAGAAACTGGGAAAAGAAACAATCATATTCAGACTGGCAGGATGTAGTGAGTGGAGCATGGACAGATCAAGAGGAAGCAGATGCGATTGTCTATCGTTTTGAATGGCTGCAGAAATATATGGATGAGAATCCGGGAGATTATCACCGCTGGGAGATTCAGCATAATCCGGAATATTTCCAACGCTTTCAGGATCTTCAGAGGGAGCGTTCCTGGGTAGACCAGAAATTTACGGTCGAACGTCCGGCACTATCCTTTATCACACAGGATGAAATTGACGCAGTGTTAAGAAGAGGCGGCATTACTGCAGGAGGACGTAACCGAATCTATGAGTATTTCATGGAACATCATGATATGAAAGATGCAGCTGAGTTCCTGAAAAATGAGTATGGAACAGGTGGTTCCTCACCCGGAATACCAGGAGCAGATGCTTCCGACGCATCCCATGATGCAAAAGGATTAAAACTTGCAAAAGGGAAAATTGGCAGTCCAGAGGTAGAAGTTTTATTAAAGTGGAACAAGGTTGCAGAACGTGTTCGCCAGTTAATCCGCACAGATGATTATTTGTCACCGGAAGAAATGGAAAAGTACGAAGAACGACAGGAAGCACAAAGACTGGCAGATTTGGAAGAAGCACAGCAGATGTTAGGAGAACAGCTGGAGCAGGATACTTTGACAGCGGAAGATATAACTGATTTGCGATTAGTTGATTCAGAATATATGTCTGGTACCAGAACAAAAATCCACGATTTTGATTGCAAAGTTAAGGGAGAAGCGAATCGACTTCAATACACATTAGAATATCATGATGATGGAGAAGGTTTCACGATTCATACGGAAAAAGATGATATTTGGAATCGAATGTCAACACAAGAATTGGAACGTCTGGATGTAAAACTCGGACAAGAAGTACTTTATTATCATTATCACAACAAAACTGTAAATGCGGATACTTTAGATGAATTACGGGAAATCAGGGAAGAAATTATGGAGGAAGAGTCCTTGTATTTTACTGCTATTTCTCAACGTGTGTGGACAGATTATGATAAAAAAGAAAAAGAATTATCTGGAGAAGTTGAGGTATCGGAAGAAAAAGAATCTTTGGAAGAGATTAACGGAATATCAGAAACGATTCCAGCAACGAACTTCCGCATCACAGATGATGAGCTTGGACAGGGTACAGCAAAAGAAAAGTTCCGTGCCAATATCATGGCTATCCAGTTGTTAAAGAAATGTGAGGATGAGAATCGCAATGCAACACCGGAAGAACAGGAAATCTTATCCAGGTACGTTGGCTGGGGAGGTCTTGCAGATGCATTTGATGAGACAAAATCTGCATGGGAGACAGAATATCTGGAATTAAAGACCGTCCTTACACCGGAAGAATATGCTGCAGCCAGAGCTTCCACATTAAATGCTCATTATACACAGCCGATTGTGATTGAAGTATGTATCAGGTGTTGGAGAATCTGGGATTTACAAAGGGAAATATCCTGGAGCCATCTATGGGAGTCGGGAACTTCTTTGGAAAGCTTCCAGAGAATCTAAACCAGTCCAAACTCTATGGAGTGGAACTGGACAGCATCAGTGGCAGAATTGCTAAACTTCTCTATCCAGATGCCAATATCCAGATCAAAGGCTTTGAGAAGACGGATTATCCCAATGATTTCTTTGACGTGGCAATCGGAAATGTGCCATTCGGTGCATATAAGGTCAATGACCGTCAGTATGACCGCTACAATTTTATGATTCATGATTACTTTCTTGCCAAGACTATAGATCAGTTACGTCCAGGTGGTGTAGCTGCGTTGATCACAACAAAGGGAACTATGGACAAGGCATCACCGGAAGTCCGGAAATATTTGGCAGAGCGTGCAGACTTGCTGGGGGCAATCCGACTGCCGAACACAGCTTTTAAGGCAAATGCAGGAACAGAAGTCAGTGCTGATATTTTGTTTTTCCAGAAGCGTGAGAGTTTCACAAAAGAGATGCCAGACTGGGTGAATTTGGAGAGTGATGCAAATGGGATTACCATTAACAAGTATTTTGTTCAGCATCCGGGATTGATTCTTGGTGAGATGAAAGAAGTGTCCGGTCCGTATGGTATGGAAACAACCTGTGCTCCAATGGAAGGAGCTGATCTGGAATTACAGTTACAAGAAGCTGTAAAACACATCAAGGGAAGCATGGTAGCGGCAGTAGATATAGAGGCAGAACTGGATGAGATGCCAGAGAGTATTCCGGCAGATCCGAATGTTCGAAATTACAGCTATACGGTGGTAGATGATCAGGTATATTACCGTGTCAATTCTTTGATGAATCAGGTGAAAATGCCTGCAGCCACTGCAGAACGTGTAAAAGGCATGGTTGCAATCCGTGATACCGTTCGTGAACTGATCGCCATGCAGATGGAAGAATTTGTCACAGACGAAGAAATCCAGAAACAGCAGAAAAAACTGAATCAGGTGTATGATACCTACACAGCAAAGTATGGAGTTATTGGAAGTAATGCTAACAAACGTGCATTTTCTGATGACTCTTCTTATTGTCTGCTGTGTTCCCTGGAAGACTTGAATGAAGATGGAACATTGAAGCGGAAAGCGGACATGTTTACCAAACGAACCATTAAAAAGGCGGTCGCTGTGACAAGTGTGGAGACAGCCACAGAAGCACTTGCTTTGTCCCTAAATGAAAAGGCTAAAGTAGATCTCCTATATATGGCACAGTTGACCGGAAAGACCGAAGAGAAAATCACAGAAGAGCTGGTTGGAGTTATCTTCAAAAATCCACTGACAGACCAGTGGGAAAGTGGAGATGAATATCTGTCCGGAAATGTTAGGGATAAATTAAATACAGCGAGAACTTTTGCAGAGAATCATCCAGAATTCACACCGAATGTCCGTGCATTGGAGGCAGTTCAGCCGAGAGATCTGGAAGCATCGGAGATTGAAGTGCGTATTGGAGCCACCTGGATTGAACCTTCGGATTATCAGGAGTTTATGGTGGAACTGCTTCATACGCCGAGGTATCTTGCGCAGAAGGAAATACAGGTAAAATTCTCTGAGATAAATGGTGAGTGGAGGATTACAGGAAAGAACGCCGACAGTCCAAGAAATGCGTTTGCCTATGCAACGTATGGAACGGAGAGAGCAAATGCCTACCGGATTCTGGAAGATACCTTGAATCTAAAAGATGTTAGAATCTATGATAAAGTCGTAAATGACAATGGGGATGAAGTGCGAGTTTTGAATAAAAAAGAAACTATGTTGGCATCACAAAAGCAGGATGCTTTGAAGGCTGCATTCCAAGATTGGATTTTTAAGGATCAGCAGAGGAGAGAAAGACTGGTAAGCGTGTACAATGAACGTTTTAATAGTATCCGTCCCCGTGAATACGATGGAAGTCATCTGACTTTCCCAGGAATGAATCCGGAAATAGAACTTCGACCGCATCAGAAAAATGCAGTCGCACATCAGCTATACGGTGATAATGTGCTTCTGGCACATGTAGTAGGAGCTGGGAAGACTTACGAAATGGTAGCGGCGGCAATGGAGAGCAAACGTCTGGGATTATCTCAGAAAAACCTCTTTGTAGTTCCAAACCATTTGACGGAGCAGTGGGGAGCAGAATTCCTGCAGTTATATCCAGGGGCGAACATTCTGGTAGCAACGAAAAAGGATTTTGAACCGGCAAATCGAAAGAAGTTCTGTGCCAGAATCGCTATGGGAAATTACGATGCTGTTATTATTGGTCATTCCCAGTTTGAGCGTATTCCAATCTCTGATGAGAAACAGGAAGCCATGCTTCAGAGGCAGATTGATGATCTGGAAATGGCAATCCAGAGTGCAAGGTATGAACAGATGGTGGACGTTATACCGTCAAACAGATTGAAAAGACAAGAAAAACATTGCAGACAAGGATGGAGAAACTGAATCAGAAAGAGAAAAAAGATCAGGTAGTTACGTTTGAAGAACTGGGAGTGGATCATTTATATGTAGATGAAGCACACAGTTATAAAAACGCATTTCTTTATACAAAAATGAGAAATGTAGCCGGGATTGCACAGAATGAAGCACAGAAGTCGGCGGATATGTTTAATAAATGTCAGTATCTGGATGAGATTACCAGAGGAAAAGGCATTACCTTTGCTACGGGCACACCGATTAGCAACAGCATGACGGAATTATATGTTATGCAGAGGTATCTGCAGAACAGCAAATTACAAAATATGGGACTGGGACTGTTTGATTCCTGGGCCTCCACCTTTGGCGAGGTAGTCACGAGCATTGAGCTTGCACCAGAAGGAACAGGCTACCGTGCAAAGTCAAGATTTGCAAGATTTTATAATATTCCGGAACTGATGAATATGTTTAAGGAGATTGCAGATATCAAGACTTCCGATCAGTTAAAGCTTCCTGTGCCAGAGGCGGAATATGAAACAGTGGTGCTGAAACCAACGGAACAGCAGAAAGAAATCGTAGAAAGTCTGGGGGAACGTGCAGAAGTTGTCAGAAACGGAGGGGTAGATGCTTCGGTTGATAATATGCTGAAAATTACCAACGATGGAAGAAAATTGGCATTGGATCAGCGTTTGGTGAACGAATTATTGCCAGATAATCCAGAAAGCAAAATATCAGTCTGTGCAGAGAAAAGTTATGAGATCTGGAAAGGCACGGCAGCACAGAAATCTGCACAATTGATTTTCTGTGACTTGAGTACCCCGAAAGGCGATGGCAGCTTCAATGTTTATGATGACTTGAAGCAGAAATTGATGGAAAAAGGTGTACCGGAAAAAGAGATTGCTTTTATTCATGATGCAAATACAGAAGCAAAGAAGACGGAGCTGTTTGGAAAAGTGAAATCCGGGCAGGTTCGTTTTTTGATTGGCTCAACAGCAAAGATGGGTGCCGGGACCAATGTGCAGGATCGTCTGATTGCGTTGCATCATCTGGATATTGGTTGGAAACCATCTGACTTGGAACAGAGAGAAGGGCGTATTATCCGCCAGGGAAATCATAATAAAAAGGTTCATATCTTCCGATATGTAACAGAATCCACATTTGACAGCTACATGTGGCAGTTGATTGAGAACAAGCAGAAATTCATTTCTCAGATTATGACCAGTAAAGCACCTGTGCGAAGCTGTGAAGATGTGGACGAAGCGGCACTTTCCTATGCAGAGGTCAAAGCTCTTGCAACCGGAAATCCAGCAGTAAAAGAGAAGATGGCATTGGATGTTGATGTGGCAAAATTAAAACTTTTAAAAGCCAACCACATGAATAACCAGTACCGCTGGAAGATGATATTGCAAGGAATTTTCCACAACAGATTGCAAAACTGACAGAAATCATTGACAGCTACAAGGCAGACATCGCTCATTATTCTGAGCATAAAAGCACAGATCCAGAGCAGTTTACTATGGAGATTGGTGGCAAAGTGTTCACAGAAAAGAAAGAGGCAGGAGCAGCACTTCTGGCGGTATGTAAAGATATTAAAACTGTAGATGCTGCGATGGATATCGGAAACTATGAGGGATTCAATATGAGGATTCAGTTTGATGGATGGAGTAAAGAATTTATATTATCTGTCAAACATGAGGCTGTCTCGAAAGTTCATCTTGGAGCAGATGCACTTGGAAATATTACCCGTATCAACAATCTGTTGGACAGTTATCCAGAGAAGCTTTCAGAAGCACAACAAAGATTGGAAACAGTGTATGAACAGATGGCAAATGCGAAAGAAGAAGTGGGAAAGCCATTTCCAAAAGAAGAGGAGTTGAACCAGAAACTGGAGCGACTGTCAGAGCTAAATGCATTGCTCAATATGGATGAACGGGAAGATGCAGAAGCAGAGGTATCTGAATCAGATGAGAAAGAAGAAAGACCGGCACGTGGTTCTATCCATGAAAAACTGCAGATTTGTAAAGAAAAGAGTCAGCGGGAAAGTGAAACTGGCAAGGATAACAGAAAACGGGACTTTGGTCTGGAATAAGAAAACAAGGAAGATGGCATAATCTGACAGAAAATATGTTCTGTGGGTTATGCCATTTTTCAGAATACAGGAGGAACTTATATGGCAAGAAACAGGATAATAGGTAGAGAAACGCAGAAAATGCAGGAATATACGCAGGAACAGATCAATCAGGCAGAGAGTAGAGGTATAGAAATATCAACAGATGTAAAAGAACAGCTTTTTGAATATGCGAATCTGATCGGCGAGAAAGAGAAAGTTAGGGCTTTGGTAAGAAATCTGGCAGATGCAGTGAGCAGGCAGATTCAGAAGGTGTAGAGGATTTGCTGGATGACGCAAGAATGGATATTCAGGAACTGCCAGATCCAACCATAGGTAAGCTGGAATTACGTGACTATGGATATATGGAAGAAGATATGGTGCCACTTAGAAAAGAAGCAGCTTTGGATTATCACAGAATGGGTTCTAAGATTTATTGTCTTGGCAGTGCTGGCAGTAAAGGTGAATATGCGAGTAAAGAAATGATACAGGCACATGACGGTTTGTTTGGAATGGAATCGCAGATGTGGGAACGGATAAAAGATAACAACCTAGATTATGCAGAAGAAAATTTAGGAGCATTTCAGGAGCCTATGAGTGTCATTGAGCAGGAAGAAGCACTGAAATTATACGATGCAGGAGCAGATATCTATCTGATCACTAATTTTTCATCACCTATGTATGTCACAGAACGCATGGAAATTGAACGAGGACCGGAGCATTATCAGATGTCTATGACAGAACTGGAGCGTTTCCGTAACCTGGAATGGGAAATGCAGAAATATCCACAGATTCAATCTTTGAAAGAAGCAAATCTGTTGTTAGGAACAAGAAGGACATTTGGAATTTATCAGATTCGGGATGATTTACCGGGAGAAAACTATGCATTTATGAATATGAGTTTTATTGAAAGTCATGGTATGCAGATAAAAAAAGAAGATTATAAGCTGGTCTATGTTGGTGAATTATCAGGAAATATGTCACTGGATGATATTTTTGAAAAGTTCAACATTGACAGACCGGAAGACTTCCGTGGGCATTCCCTGTCTGTCAGTGATATCATAGTTCTGAATGACGGGAAAAAGGTAACTGCTCATTTTGTAGACAGTATCAGTTTTGAACAGCTGGATTCTTTCCTGAATCTGGAAGAACAGGTTCTTAGTGAACTGGCATATGAGGTAGGAGAACGATATTTTGCTATTCAGAGAACAGAAGAAGGATATGATTATTCCTTTTACGATGAAGATTTCCGCTTGAGTGGATGGTGGCATTTATGAGAATGATGAAATTTCTATTGAAGAAGCGGCGGAGGAACTTTTGGAAGACGAAGGCTGGACGGGAGAACGCATCCGTGGGGATTATGATCAGTTGATGGAAAAAGTAGAAGAAATGGATGAAGCTGTAATGGCAGAGATTCAGAAAAGCCAGGGCGAATATAAGCCATTGGCAAAGGTGGAGGAACTGGAAGAGGCCAATTATAACATGATTGATAATGTACTCAATAATATGCCGCCTAAGAAAGAAGCTTATCTGGAATATTATGCTGCAGAATGTGATGAAATTCATGATATGGGAGCTTATGAGAAAAGCACAGATGTGAAAGAAATCGCAGCAATCTATGAGAAGTACAGAGAAGATCCGGAAAACGCTTATAAAGGCAGTGGAATGGGGATTATTTATCGTGATCCGGAGGATAGCTTGTTTGATGAAACAGAACTGTTGATTGTAATGGGAACAACGATACACGGCGACTTCTTGGATAATGTGCGGTTTTTAAAAGATCAGCCGGTGGTGCGTGAAGGTTTGGAGAAGATTCATAAAGCATTGCCTGATTATAAATATATCCCGATTCAGGATGTGCGTGAGGCAATGTATCCGAAAAAAATGACAACAGAAGAACTGGCAGCAGCATTGGATGAGATTGCGGAAGACTTCGATCCGTATGACTATCGGGACCATGTAGAGCCAGGGCAGGATACCATACAGGAAGTCATGCTGGATCTGCAAAGTGGAAATGTTGGTTCTTATATTTCCTTTCTGAAGGATGTGATTGAAGAAGACTGTGAGCAGTCCGTGTGGGCAGGTGTTTTGCTGGAACGGCTGAAATCCTACGAACCAGATATATCCAAAGAAACAGAGCCGATGGTGTATGTGAATTACTGTGAAAAGCGAGAGCTGATGGAACCACGCTGTCAGAAGCTCTCAGATCTGGATTCCCGTACTGCACAGAAGGATAAGGAATGGTACGCAGACCGTAATCCGAGGACGGATGAGCCGATGGTAACAGCCCAGATGTTTTTTACTATATATTATGCGGAAAAAGGCGATAAAATGCTGCAACATTTCAAAGGGAAAATAGATATTGGAACAGGAAATGGCGGTATTTTAAGTCAGCTGAAACTCCAAAATGAACTGAAACTTACGGATGAAAGCTGGATTGGTTATCTGAAAAACAAGGGAAATGAAGAGTTTCAGAAGTGTATGGAAGATCTGACCGATATGCAGAACCATGTGCTGCCATATTTGCAGAGCTTTTGCAGTCTGGAAGAAAAAAGTGTGCAGGAAAAGCAGGAACGGCAGGTTGCAGAAAAGCAGGACAGCAGAGTAGAAGCGTCAAGAGCAGCGAATGTGACAAAAGGGATAATGACAAAGCTGTGAAAAAGGTAGTTTCGAGTATGCAAACAGAAAAGAATAAAGCAACTACGAAGGCAAAGAAGCCATCTATTCATGAACGACTGGAAATCAATAAGAGAAAAATCCAAGAAAAGCAGGGAAAAGATGAGCTGGAGAGAGGAGCTGATCGGGATGTAAGAACGGTATAAATTTATAGAAAGGCACTTGGCTCCGTTTTGGACATAGCAAAAGTGCTGACAGTGACGAACGAAGATGTGCTGCCTGCTTATTTGCAGAGAGTATCTGATTTTGAAGACTGCCTACTTGCAACTTGTACGAAGGAGAATCAGTGTGATGCGATTGTGACAAGGAATAAAAAGGATTTTCTTTCCTTTTGGATTACACTGCTTTCTCCGGAAGAACTGCTGAATATTTATTCGTAAAAATATGTTTTTACAATCGGCAGCAGAAGGAAAGTTGAATGATAACTCCGATCCAGCATACTGCAAAATATAAAAATTTTATAACAAAGTGGAAAACCCTGCGTAGGATCAGAAATGTTCTCACAGGGTTTCATGTATCTAATAAAATATAGAAATTTAGCGGATTTCTGCTAGAATAAGAAAAACTGTTAAAAAAATATCGTATATAGATCAAAAAGACTATATATGGGCGACCTTTTAAAGCCGATTTATATAAAATAGAAGAAAAAAAGGTGGTCGATACCGTGGATATAAAAACAGCGGTCATATATCGTTTAAACGATCTGATTAATCAGAAAGATATCACAGTGAATGAGGCGGCGGTATGTTCTGGCGTTCCTCCTTCAACATTAAAGAATATTTTGTATGGTCAGAGTAAGAATGCTGGCGTAGTTACAATAAAAAAGATATGCGATGGATTGGATGTCACAATACAGGAATTTTTTGCTGATCCCATCTTTGCAGATTTGGAACCCGAACTATAGGAAGAGTAAATGCTCATAGGATTCAGATTCTGCAGGATGGATTTTTTATGAAAGAGGGTTAGAGGAAACTAACTTAGGAGGACATAGATGTATAAAATAGCAATTTGCGATGATGATAAAAATTACAGGGAGAAAATAGAGAAGGTTATAGAAACGGAAGGGATTCTTCCTAAGAGCGAGATACGGTTTTATGAATACGAGTCAGGAAAGGAACTACTGAAAAATGCTGATATTTTGCATGATTTGGTCTTTATGGATATGCGTATGCCCGGATTGGATGGGAATAAATCGGTACTGAAGCTGAGGGAATACAATAGGGCAGCGATATTGGTGTTCTGCTCCGGATACTTTGAACCGACTTCAGACAGCATCAATATTGGGCAGCCGTTCCGGTATATTATGAAAGACTTGCATGACAGAAGTCTAAAAAGGGAAATCCCTGCAATTTTATCAAAAGTAAAATTGCACTGTGGAGATTCTTCCGTGACGGTTACATCAGCGGGAAGAGTAATTCGTATCTATACGGAAGACATTTTATATATCTGTCTGGCGAAAAGGGGTTGCTCTATATACGTTGCTAGGCAGGGGGAGATAGATGAGATGCATTGTAAGGAATCTTTAGGCGATTTATATGAACGTCTGGCCGGAAGGGGATTTGAGTATGCACATAACAGTTATATTGTAAATCTGGCGAAAGTGGAAGGATTGGAAAAGAATGTGGCGCTGCTACAGATGGGAATCCAATTGAATGTTTCAAGGTCGAGAAAAGGTCAGTTTGCTGACGCTCTGATCATGTTTCTTGGGGAAAGGAACGGCATGGTATGATAGTAAGAGATTTTTTGATCTGCCTTCTTCAGATGTATCTGTTGGAAGATCTGGAAAAGAACATGCTTCCATACAGAAGAGAAAACTTTTGGGGAAAATTTCTCATATATTTTGTCGTAGCACTGATAATGCTCGGAATCAACCACTTGGAATCCTCAGTATTTAATATGGTAATGATTCCGGTAACGTATATGATTGTGTCAATGGTTGTGTTCCGGGGAAATATATGGAAGAAGCTGGTTATAGTATGCTGCTATTATGTGCTGGCAATTATTCCTGAATTTCTCTTTGCAACGCTTACGAATGCGTATGGCGTGACTGGTGCATCTGAGGGTTTTGGGACGGAAATAGAAAAAACATTAGCGCTACTACTAATGAGTACCATGACATTTCTGTTTATTAAATGCATTAATCAGGTAACGAGAAAAAGGAATTATCTGACGATTGAGAATAAAACTTTTACTGTGCTGCTCATGCTGCCAACCGCTACGATCATTATATTAGGATGTGTGTTTTATTCAAATATTTCTTTTGAAGGAATGAACAGGGTTATGGTTCCGGTAGGAGCTTCGCTGCTGCTATTGACGAATATCTTCATTTTCTCAGTGTTTGACCGGTTTGTAGAGAAATCAGAAGAAGTGAAGAAGATGGACCGGCTTTACCAGAAAAGCAGGGCGGAGATTGCTAATTTACAGTATATGAATAAGGTCAATGAGGATAACAGGGCATTCTTACACGATATAAATAAATTTATTTGTACAGTAGCCGGTTTGATGGAAGAAGGAGAAAATCAAGAGGTTAAGGAGATTATGGAACATTTAGGTGTCCGGATTCAGAGCCTTCAAAAAGGTGTGTATTGCGAACACCCGATCTTGAACAGCATCCTGTGCGAAAGGAAATTCCTTGCGGAATCTAAGAATATTTCCTATAAGATTACCCTGGGTAATGATCTCAGGCTGGACTTTCTGGAAGAACTGGATATGATCTCAATCGTAGGTAATCTTTTGGATAACGCACTGGAAGCGGCAGAAAAGACAAAAGATGGCCGATATGTGGAATGCAGGATGTATATGGGAAATGAGGAACATTTCCTTGTTATGGAATTTTGCAACGGGTATGTTGTTCCACTGTTAAAGGACAAGGACCGGTACATAAGCACCAAAAGAGATGCAGACAGTCACGGGATCGGACTGCATACGGTTGGAAAACTGGTTAAAAAGTATGCTGGAATTATGAGAGTGGAGGTCGGAGAACAGGAGTTCTCTGTTAAGCTGATCTTTACAATAAAATAAAGATGTGCAAAAATCGCCCAAAAAGTTACCGTTTTTGCCACGGTAATTGAAAAAAGGGCGATTTTGTGTAAACTATCGGAAAAAAATGGAGGCATGTAACTATGAAAAAAACAATCAGAAAAAGCTTGGGTATCAAAGTACTTGGAGTTGTAAACTGTCTTGCACTCTGCCTGACGGCATATACGGCAAATCTGGCGTGCAACTGGCTGTACTATCAGGAAGAAGAGCCGGAAGAAGTTAAGAAAATGAGGAAATTCTAGTGTGGAAAAAAACTACCGGCTGGCTTTTTGAAGTGCAAAACAGGAACGGGATTCTTGAAGAGAAAGACCGCAGGCTGTATGAATATGCTTACGGCGTACTGCTGGGCAGGGTGGCGATATACCTTATCATTGTCATACTTGGCATTGTAACGGGGAATTGGCTGGAGATGCTAGTCTTTTTATTGCCCTTTACTGTTCTAAGGCAGTATGCCGGAGGGATTCATTTAGAAAAAGCAGGGAGCTGCATGGTTGTTTCCAGTATCCTTGTCCTTCTGTGCGGTCAGTATCTGGCGTCTGGTTCGGCTGTGATGTGGCAAATACGGATCATATGGCTTGCTGCAGTTGGAGTCATATTTGTTATGGCACCGGTGGATGCCAGCAGTAAGAAACTGGATGAGAAAGAAAAGAAAGTTTATGGTATGCGCGCGAGGGCAATTTTAATTATTGAATGCGCGATAGCAGGTGTTTTTTCTGTAACCGGATATTTCCTGGTCGTAAACGGGATTATGGTAGCGCATATTGTTTTGGCGTCCGGTTTAATATTGGGATGGATCAAAAATTTTTTTGACAAAGAGTTAGAGTCAACTAATCCTGGATAGGAATAAGAAATGCTTGGGAAAAGCATATCACAAAATGATAATAAACAGAATAAAAAAGAACATGATGCAAGAGGAACATAAAAGTGAATTTGAAGTTGATAAAAAATACAGAAAATATTAACAAAGAGAAAATAACTTTGTTTTGTCTGCCGTTGCGGGGGGCGGCGCTTCTGCTTATAACCAGTGGGCGAAAAAGATGCAGGGAAAAGTAACGGTATGTCTGGTTCAGCTTCCGGGAAGGGAAGAACGGATCATGGAGAAGCCGTATATAGATATGCCGGTTATGTTAGATGATCTGGAAGAGGCAGTAAGAGAGGTTGTGGATGGACCGTATGCCTTATGGGGGCACAGTATGGGCGGTAAGATTGCCTATGAGCTGGAAAAGAGATTGGAAGCGGTCGGATATACAGCGAGCTGTCTGTTTATTTCCGGTAGCCGGATTCCCAGTATTCCGGAGCCGAATCCGATCTATCATCTTCCGGATGAAGAGTTTAAGAGGGAACTGGAAGATTTGAGGGGACGCCAAAAGAGATACTGGAGAATCAGGAATTATTGGATTTCTTTCTGCCTATGCTACGGCAGATTTTACCATGGATGAAACATATTATGACAAGACGGGAATAGTACTGCATGCGCCTATCGCTGCATTTGGCGGAGAAAAGGATGGCGAAGCGGATGAGAGCGCAATCTGCGAATGGGGAAAGTATACGGATAATGATTTTAGCTACCGGATATTTCCGGGAGGACATTTTTATTTGCGGGATTACGAAGACGAAGTAATAAGTGAAGTTATAAGGCGCTGCCGGGAATAAAAGATGGAGATTAAACGGTATGGAGCGAAGGAATTTCTGGCGGCAGGCAAACTTTGTATCCGTGAAAATGAGATACATATATGGTGCATCTGCTGGCCGGAAATGACAGATTTCTGGGTGAACCATGAATATATCCTGAGTGGGCAGGAATCGGAGCAGGTCGGAAGATTCCGCTTTTCGGAAGACAGGATGCGTTATATAGCCGGGAAGGTTGTCGTGCGGCTTCTCTTGAAAAGATATTTAGATGTGGAAACGATTGATTTTTCTGTCAGTGAACGGGGCAAGCCTTATCATAAAAAGATTGCAGGAAAGCAGACCGTAGATTTTAATATTTCGCATTCGGGAGAATTCATACTAGCGGGATTCGCTGTTGGAATGGACATCGGAGTGGATGTGCAGGAAATGGCGGGATGTCCGGATTACTGGGAGATAGCCGGGAATTTTTATACGGAAGAAGAAGCGGAAGATGTAATAAAGGAAGGATCGGCTTTGTTTTTCCAGTACTGGGCGGCCAAAGAAGCGTATGTAAAAGCACTCGGTATTGGATTAGGAAGAGGAATGGATTTCTTCTCTGTCAGAAACGGGGAAATTATAGAAAAAGGCAGGAATGATCAGGGCTGGTTCCTGTATCCGGTCAGGATCAAAGGATATGCTGCGTATGTGGCGGTGCATAAGAAAGGAGATAAATCAAATGGGTTATAAGAAAGATATGAGCAAATATGAGTATCTGGAAGGTTGGGAGAGATGTAGTTTGGAGAACAGCTTGATAAGTGGGCGGAAAAATATGGAGAAAGAACTGCGGTCACGGACAGCGAAGACGAGATCAGTTATATGGAATTAAAGCAAAAAGCAGATTGTCTTGCGACAGCTTTTCTGCGTAAAGGGATTTTAAAGGGAGACAAAGTGCTTGTACAGCTTCCGAACAGGATTTCTTTTGTGGTCGTGTTTTTTGCGCTTTCCAAGATAGGGCGGTGCCGATCATGATGCTGCCGGCCCACAGGGAGGCGGAACTGGAAGGAATTATTGAACTGGCAAAGCCGGCCGCTTATATTGTGGTGGAGAAATATCTGGGATTTTCATATGTGCCGATGGCAAATGCGATGAAAGAGAAATATTCATGTATCCGGCATATATTTGTAGATAGCGAATCCGGGGATATCAGTGGAATGATTGCGGAAACGTGTGGAGAAAATGGAGCATTTCCGGCTGTGGATGGGTATGAAACGGCGGTGCTTTTGCTGTCCGGCGGGACGACAGGGGTTCCGAAACTGATTCCGCGCACCCATACGGATTATATGTATAATGCCCGCATGTCCGCGAAGAGATGCCGCCTGGATAGCAGTGACGTTTATCTGGCGTCTCTTCCGGTAGCTCATAATTTCCCATTATGCTGCCCGGGGCTTTTAGGCACGCTGGACGTGGGAGGAAAAGTTGTGCTTGCGTCTGCGACCAGCCCGGATGATATCCTTGACGCAATTACAGAGGAAGGTGTCACGATAACGGCATTGGTTCCTGCTATGGTTACTGTGTGCATGGAAATGCTGGAATGGGATGAAGATTTTGATATATCCAGCCTGCGGATTTTGCAGGTAGGCGGCGCAATGCTGGAAGATTCCCTTGCGGATAAGATCATTGAAGAATGGCCGTGTAAACTGATGCAGGTATTTGGTACGGCGGAGGGGCTACTGTCCTTTACTAGCCGGAGGATGAAGGTTCCCTGATTGCAAGATGCCAGGGAACTCCGGTGTCTCCTGCGGATGAAGTGAAGATTGTGGATGAAGAAGATAAGGCCGTACCGGAAGGAGTTTTTGGGGAATTATTATCCAGAGGCCCGTATACGATTGATGGTTATTATATGGCGGAGGAAGCGAATAAAAAGAGCTTTACGCCGGACGGATTTTACCGGACGGGCGATAAAGCTATGTGGACGAAAGACGGAAGGTTACGTTTGGGCGGGAGGATCAAAGAGCAGATTAACCGCGCCGGAGAAAAGATCATGCCTTCAGAGATTGAAGCTTACCTTTGCAGGCATTCGAAAATCAAAGAGGCAGCCGTTGTCGGCGTTCCGGATGAAACCCTTGGAAACCGGATATCTGCATTCCTTGTGACCGATGATGAAGCCGGGATCGATTTACAGGAAATCCACAGGTTCCTGCGGGAAATAGGCGTTGCGGCGTATAAAATGCCGGATCAGATAGAACGGGTAGAGACATGGCCACTGACCAGCGTAGGAAAAATAGATAAGAAAGCATTAGAACGGATGGCACAGGAAAATAGAAGGAGACAGAATCATGGAATATATAGAGATAAAGGAACAGATCAAACAAAAGCTGCCGGTAGCCAGAGATTTGGGGGATTCCGAAAATCTGCTGGAGCTTGGGCTTTCGTCCCTGACGATCATGCGTCTGGTAAACCAGTGGAGAAAACAGGGGGTTAAGGTTTCATTCGGTTCATTGATGGAAAATCCTACCCTTGAAGGCTGGTGGGCGCTGATCCAGCGCAGCATGAAGAAAAAAGCGGGCAAAAAACGGGCGCAAGAATCTAAGATAACGCCGGAAAAGGATATGAAACAGCCGTTTCCTTTAACAGACGTACAGTATGCATATTGGGTTGGCAGGGATGAAGAACAGGCTCTTGGAGGAATAGACTGTCATGCGTATTTAGAGTTTGATGGGGGAAATATAGATCCGGAGCGTCTGGAAAAAGCATGGAATGTGCTGCAGTATCATCATCCCATGCTGCGTGCCTGCTTTCTGGAAGACGGGACACAGAAAATCCTGGATAAGCCGTATTGCGAAAAAATAAAGGTTCATGATTTTTCACGGATGTCATCTGAGGAAGCAGAGGCAATGGCAGTATCTGTCAGAGAACGTTTATCCCATCGGAAGTTAAAGATTGAGGAAGGTGAAGTAGCAGGAATAGAGCTTACGCTTTTTCCTGAAAATAAGGCACGCCTTCATGTGGACATGGCGCTTCTGGTTGCTGATGTACAGAGTCTGCAGATATTATTGAGGGATTTGGCATCTGCTTACCGAGGGGAAAACCTGCCGAAAGAATCAAAAGGGTGGAATTTTGCTTCCTATCTGGAACGGCAGAAACAGGAAGAAGGGGAGGAACGGAAAAACGCAGAAAAATACTGGAAGAATCGTTTAGAGCATTTGCCAAAAGGCCCTGACCTTCCATTGGCAACGTCCGCAAGAAGTGGAAAAAACGGTGTTCAACCGCAGGATTGTGAGAATCGAAAAGGAAGAATGGGATCATTTGCAAATGCGGGCAAAAAAATACCAGACAACTCCGGCAATGGTTCTTCTTACTGCATATGCGACGGTTTTGGAACGGTGGAGCAGGAATCATCGTTTCCTTATTAATATTCCATTTTTTAACCGGAAAACAGAGCAGCAGGGATTGGAAGACGTGATAGCAGATTTCACTACACTGTTATTGCTGGAGATTGACTGCGAAGGGAATCCGACGTTTGCAGAATTGCTAGACAGGATCCAGAAGCAACTCCATGAGGATATGAAGTATACGGCATATTCCGGCGTGCAAGTCCAGAGAGATCTTGCACAGATGTATGGAGACGCATCGGCAGTGGCGCCGGTTGTTTTTGCCTGCAATCTGGGAACGCCGTTGGTAAATGATACGTTCCGGAAAGAACTGGGGCAGTTTTCCTATATGATTTCCCAAACGCCGCAGGTGTGGAATGACTTCCAGAGTTATGAAGATGAAAATGGCGTACAGCTACATGGGACAGCGTGGATAAGTTATTCCCGGAGAATATGATCCCGGATATGCTGGAGTGTTTTGAGAATCTTCTGCATGAATTGGGAAAGAAGGACTGGAATCAGCGATTTGATGTGCTTCCTGAAAAAAGAAAAAGAGAAATTGAAGATACAGCGCGTACAGGAGTGCCGGAGCGTGTGGAATGCCTGCATTGGGCTGTTATGAACCATGCGGAAGTTTGCCCGGAAGATATTGCGCTTATTGATGCGGGAAGCGGAAGATCGGTTTCCTATGGGGAATTAAAAGCACGGGCGACAGCAGTGGCGGCAGGGATTTCAGAAAAGGATATTAAGGGAGTCCCGGTTGCACTTACCCTGCCGCGCGGGATAGAACAGATCGAGGCGGCACTAGGAATTTTGCTTTCCGGAATTCATACCTTCCGGTCAGCTTAAGCCAGCCTAAAGATCGGAGAGCGTTAATCCATGAGAAGACGGGAGTCTGCTATGTGGTCACGAATCGGGAATTATCCGAAAAACTGGACTGGCCGGAAGGTACGGAAATCCTTGTGATGGAAGGTATGGAAGAGGGACAGGAAAATGTGAGACTGCCAGAGGTGTCGCCGAAGGACAGCGCCTATATCATCATGACGTCAGGCTCTACAGGTGTTCCGAAGGGTGTAGAGATTGCGCATGAAAGCGCATGGAATACGGTTCAGGATATTAATGAAAAGTACCATGTGACAAGTGCAGATCGGCGCTGGCTGTATCAGCTATGGATTTTGACCTGTCGGTATATGATGTTTTTGGAATTTTAGGCGCAGGAGGAACATTGGTATTGCTTCCAGAGCAGGAGAGAAGGAATGCGGATTACTGGCTGGAACAAGTGTTGAAATATCAGATTACCGTTTGGAATTCAGTGCCGGTGCTTCTGGATATGCTTTTGATACGGGCGGAATCCATGAAACAGAAACTGCCGATCAGGGCGGTTATGCTTTCTGGAGATTGGATTGGGATGGATCTCCCGCAGAGGGTTGCGGCATGGACAGAGGATTGCCAGTTTGTCGCTATGGGAGGAGCTACAGAGGCAAGTATCTGGTCCAATTATCAGAATGTTACCCTGCCGATGCCGAAAAACTGGAAATCTATTCCTTATGGAAAGCCACTCAGATATCAGGCATATCGTGTTGTGGATGAGTATGGAAGGGATTGCCCTTACTGGGCAGAAGGCGAACTCTGGATTGGCGGTTTTGGTGTAGCAAAAGGATATAGGGGAGATTCTGCGCTTACGGGGCAGAAATTTATCACAGATCAGTATGGAAGATGTATCGGACCGGCGATCTCGGAAGAATCTGGGATGATGAGACAATTGAATTTTTGGGAAGAAAAGACCATCAGGTAAAGATTCGCGGACACAGGATTGAATTGGGAGAAATTGAACATGTGATTCAGGAGTTTCCGGGTGTGGCTCATGCAGTTGTTGATACAGTTAGTGATGGTCATGGCAATAAAACGCTGGCTGCTTATATCGGAGCGCCGATACAGGAAGATTCTAAAGTTACAACGTATTTGTACGGCACAGATATCTTTGGCGGGGGCTGGAAAGAACTGAAGGATGATGTCAGCAATTGGCAGATGCAGCAGGAACGGAAGACAGCATACAAATTCCTTGCCTATGCAGACCAGAGATGTGTACAGCTTATGCTGGAGACACTCATAGAGTTAGGCATTTTTGTATCAGAGAAGGAAGTTCTTTCGCAGAAGGAAATTTTTGAAAAAGGGAGCATTACGGAAACACAGAAGAATACTGTGGCAAGATGGTTGGAAATTTTAAAGAAGGAAGGAATCCTGAGAGAAGAGGACGGCAGACTATCGCGTACCGGGAAGGAAGTGGCTGTACCGGAAAAGCTGGAGATACGGAAACGTATTTTAATAAACTGAAGCCGTATCTGAAGCATATGGTTACTGGGAATGAAGTTCCGCTGGACGTATTTTACCAGAAAGAGCCGGCTTTGGCTCCGAATATGCTGCTTCGGAGGATTCCGGGCTGCGAGGAAACAGTGGAAAGACTGGTGCAGGGATTAAGGCTTCTGGCAGAAGAACGCAGAAAAGAGCCACTCCAGATTATAGAAATTGGTACAAGGGACACTGCAATTACAAGACAGTTTTTGAATGCACTGGAAGATGTAAGCGTGGCTTATACTTATGCGGATTCTTCAAAATATTTTCTGCAGGAAGCAGAGAAAGAACTTGCGGGATATGAGAGAGTCGAGTTTGAGATGCTGAATCTGGAAGAAGGCATGGATAAGCAGCAGATGTCCTTGCATAGTTATGACATTGTGATATCGGTAAATGCTTTACATAGAAATATTGATGCTGCGGATGCGGTAAAGAAAGTAGCGGAATTACTGAAGCCAAACGGAATATTGCTGATGACTGACCTTGTGGTCAGGACATACCTTCAGGAACTTACAGCGGCTTTTTTGGAAAATGGTTTTGCGGATATTCGGGACAAGAGAAAAGAAGCAGGGCTGGTTACCCCGGATTGCCTGCTGTGGAGAGAATGTTTATCAGAGGCAGGATTGGGCGAAGACTGTGCTGTGACAGAGAGATATGAAGATGTATATGCTGCAGCAGACAGCAGGCGTCTGTCCTGTCCTATCATAATGGAGCACTAAGGAATATCTGTCAGAAAAACTGCCGGAGTATATGGTTCCACAGAATTATCATTTCATGGAGCAGCTCCCAACATTGTCCAATGGGAAGATTAACAGGAAGCAATTGCGGGAAGATTTTAAAGAAGAAACTGCGGTTATCCGATTTTCAAAGGCAACGACAGAAACAGAAGAAAAGCTTTTAGATATCTGGAAACAATTATTTGGATATGAAAATATCGGAATTGAAGATAATTATTTTAGCCTTGGGGGAGACTCGCTGATTGCCACAAGGTTGATCTCGGAAGTACAGAAAACCTTCGGCTGCAAAATAACGATCAGCACGATTTTTGAAAATCTGACCGTAAAATCTCTGGCAAAAGCTATTGAACAGTCCGAACAGAAAGAAGAAGATACACTGCAGATCAAACCGAATCTGGAGGAAGCATATCATCCGTTCCCATTAACCGATGTGCAGTATGCTTACTGGCTTGGCAGAAGCGGATTGTATGAATTGGGGAATGTTGCAACGCACTGTTATTTTGAACTGGATGCAGACGGCTTGATACTGAGTGCGCAGAGACGGCATGGAATCTGTTGATACAGAGGCATGATGATGCGTGTTATTATCCAGCCGGATGGTATGCAGCGCATACTGGAGAATACTCCCCAGTATCATATTGACGTGACGGATATCCGACAATTGGAAGTGACAGAAAAAGAAAAGGCATTGGATGAAAAACGGGCAGAGATGTCTCATCAGGTAATTCAGACAGATGAATGGCCTCTGTTTGATGTGCGAATCACTAAAATAGAGGACCAGAAGCATAGAATCCATATCAGTTTTGACAATATTATCTTTGATGGCTGGAGTATGTTCCATCTCTTAAATGAGTGGGCAGAAGTATATCGAAATGGAAAAGCGGAAATGCCGATTACTTTGTCTTTCCGGGATTACGTGCTGGGACTGGAGCAGATAAAGTCTACCTCTGCTTATGAGAAAGATAAAAAATATTGGGAAGACCGGGTGGAGACTTTTGCGGACGCACCGGATCTGCCGCTTGCAAAGAACGAAAGCCAGATTACAGAGCAGCGTTTCTGTCGCCGGAGCGCAAAACTGTCACAGAAAGAATGGCAGTCTGTAAAAGACGCGGCGGGAAGACTGGAGGTAACGCCTTCTGTTCTTTTGATGAGTGCTTATGCGGAGACTCTCCGCTTGTGGAGCAGTAATAAGGATTTTACACTTAATCTGACGCAGTTTGACCGGAAACAATTGCATCCGGAAGTGAACAATCTGGTTGGAGATTTTACAACACTGACATTGCTGGAGATAAAGAATGCAGGGAATAATTTTGCGGAAAGGACAAAGGCAATTCAGAAGCAGCTTACAGAAGATCTGGAGCATACAGCTTATGGCGCGGTTGAACTGGAGCGCGAATTAAAGAAAAAGACTGGAAATATGCGGGGCGCTATTATGCCGGTAGTGTTTACCAGTGGCCTTGGCGTGGAGCAGTGGAATGAAGGAAAGTGGCTTGGAAAACTGAACTATAACATTTCACAGACGCCGCAGGTGTGGCTGGATCATCAGGTGGTTGAAATGGATGGCTGTTTATGCCTGTTTTGGGATTCCGTGGACGAATTATTTTATCCAGGAATGCTGGATGAGATGTTCCGGGCATATACCGGCCTGCTTCATACGCTAGCAGTTCATCCGGAGATCATGCAGGAAAAAACGGCAAGTCTGGTAACAGCGGAAATTTCAGAAAACGGCGTCAGGCGAATGAAACGGCGGCTGAATTTGAAGAGAAAACGTTGGATGGATTATTCTTGGAGGCGGCAGACAAATTTCCGGATAAGGAGGCGCTGGTAACGTGCAGCAGGCGGATGACTTATCGGGAGATAAAAGAAGAGGCGTTTTACATTTCCGGGCAGTTGAAGAGCATGGGAATAAAAAAAGAAGAGACGGTAGCTGTATTTATGGAAAAAGGGTGGGAGCAGGTAGTTGCTGTTTATGGAATCCTGTTTGCCGGAGCCGCATATCTTCCGATAGATATCCATAATCCGAGAGAACGAGTTGAAAAGATTCTCCGTGACAGTGGAACAAGAATCATTCTTGTGCAGAATCAGGCGTATGATCAGGATACCGAATGGCTGCACGAGTGGGATTGTATTTCTGTGTCTGGATTAAAAACCGATTCTGAATACAAAGCACAGGAGAATAAGGCGGGAGACCTTGCGTATGTAATCTATACGTCGGGAACAACCGGGATGCCGAAAGGAGTAATGATTACTCACCATAATGCAGTGAATACAATACTGGATATCAATGCACGCTATCAGATTACAGAACAGGATACGGCGTTTGGAATCTCCAATCTTCATTTTGACCTGTCTGTTTATGATGTTTTTGGCGTTTTAGGCGCAGGTGGGAAATTGGTTCTTCCGGATCCGGAATATGGAAAAGATCCAGCGCATTGGATTCACTGGTTGAATCATGAGAATATTACCGTATGGAACAGCGTGCCAGCTTTTGTAGAAATGCTGGCAGAATATGAGGAATATCAAAGGCAGGTAACTTCACAATCGTTGCGGTTGATAATGATGAGTGGTGACTGGGTGCCGGTTTCGCTTCCTGAGAGGATCCGTAATCTGTTCAGGAATGCTGAAATCATTGCTCTTGGAGGCGCGACAGAAGGCAGTATTTGGTCCAATCATTTCGAGATTCCAGAAGTTGTGCCGGAAGATTGGAAGAGTATTCCGTATGGGAAACCGCTTGCAAACCAGAAGTATTATGTTCTGGATCAGCATATGGAAGATTGCCCGGACTGGGTACCGGGAACGCTTTATATTGTCGGAGATGGCGTTGCACAGGGATATTTAAACGATAAAGAAAAAACAGAGGATAAATTTGTTGTTTTAGATAGAACTGGGGAAAGGCTGTATTGCACTGGAGATATGGGACGGTACTGGAGTGACGGTAATATTGAGTTCCTTGGGAGATTGGATAATCAGGTAAAAATCAATGGTTATCGGGTTGAACTTGGGGAAATTGAAACTGCATTGAGAAAAATTCAAGGAATAACGGAAGCGTTTGTTTTGGTAAGAATGGAAAATAAAATAGAAGACTTATGTGCTGTATTGGTAGAGGAAGAAGAGTATCGTGACCGACAAGATAGGTTTTATAAAGAAATGTTACAAAAAGAGCTTCCTCTTTATATGATTCCTAAAGGCTACATAAAAATGAAGACTATTCCACTTAATTCAAACGGAAAAAAGGATATTCATAAAATTTTGAATGTTGTAGAGCAGAATAAAAAGCCTATTCCTAAAAAGAGTAATAACGAGAAAGAACTCACTCAACTTCAGAAGCGATTGCTTGCAATCTGGAGAAAAATTCTGAAAAGTGAAAACATTGATATAAATGATAACTTTTTTGAAATAGGTGGAAATTCAATACAGGCAATACAAATTACTAATCAAATGACGGAGGAAATAGAGCATTTTATAGATATCGGTAAATTATTTGAGCATCCGACTATCAGTGAAATTGAAAGATACATATTAGAGGAAATGTAATGAGCAAATACATATTTAATAATGATGCGGAAATTTTGGAGTTTTTGGAGCAACTTAGAGAAAAAAGCATCCAAATTTGGGCGGAAGGAGAGAAAATTCGATATAGATCTAAAAACGGACAATTAGCACCGGAAATATTAGGTACTTTAAAAATGGCTAAAGGTCAGATTTTAGATTTTCTTCGAATGGTTGAAAAAATGTAATTCCATTAACAGCAATACAAACAGCTTATGTTGTGGGGCAAACGGCTGGGTGTGAGTTGGGAAATGTAAATGCGCATTATTACATCGAATATACAATAGAATCATTGAATGTTGAACGACTTGAGCAAATGATAAATTTGGTTATTTCTAAAAATGATGTATTACGGTTAATTGTAACACATGAAGGGAAAGCGAGCTTTTTAGATAATGTACCATATTATTCTGTGCCAATTTATTCATTATATGATGAGAATGTTAGAGAACAAAAGCGATTAGAAAGAAGTCATCATAGATATAATTATTATAAATGGCCTATGTTTCATTTTTGTGTCGGGAAGACATCAGGAAAGACAAGTGTTTTACATATAGATTTTGATTGTATTATTTTGGATGCGTGGAGTGCAAAGTTACTGTTGGACGAGATTTTTAGCTTATATTATGGAGAAGATGTTAAATTTCCACGAATCTCTTTTATGAATTACATGAGATTAAAAGCAGATAAAAAGGATTTAAAGGCTGAAAAATATTGGAAAGAAAAAATAAAAAATATGCCGAACTTTCCCATGCTGGATTATCAAAAAAAATTTACAGAAGTGCAGAATATAAGGTTTGATAGAATTGAATATGATTTTTCTTTTGCAGAAACGCAACGATTATATGAGAAAATAAGAAACTATCATTTTACTCCAGCAGCAGTAATTTCTACAATTTTTATGAAAACACTGGCTCAATATAGTGAGAACCCTGCATTTACTATAAATGTGACATTATTTAACAGGCAGTTATTGCATGAAGATGTAAATGAGATACTGGGTGAATTTACTAACAACGCAGTAATATCATACCAAGGAAAAGCAGATTTGCTGGATGCCATTCGGGTAACTCAGGAACAGATGTGGCGATTAGTTCAATATAGAGAATTTGAAGGAAGCAATATATTAAAAATGCTTTCTTCAGGAAGAGCAGGAAAAGCAATTATGCCAGTAGTGTTTACTTGTATGTTAGATGGTAATGTGTCTGAAGTGGAAAAACGGAGATATTCCTTCAAAGAAGAATATGCGATAAGTCAAACGCCACAGGTGGTTTTAGATCATCATGTGAGAGATGATTTAGGATATTTGAAGGTTTCGTGGGATTATATTATTGACGTTTTTGATAAACAGTATATTACAGATATTTTTGGAACTTATGTAAATAATATAAAGAAATTTATGGAAAAAAATTAGAAAGGATAAAAATATGTTTGTAAAAGAGTTTGAAATTACTTTGGAAAATGGAATGAAAATTTCAGGAGAATTAGATTCGCCAGAAAGGCAAGGTCAGTGGAAAACGATTATTCTATTTCATGGTTCCGGTCCATCAGATCGACACGCTACAGTTGAATCTATGGGACGGATAGTATCTCATAATTTTGATCTGCTGAGTGAGGGGTTTGTGAAAGCCGGATATGCAGTGTTTCGTTATGAAAAAAAAGAAAATTATGATATTGAAAAAATTATTCAACATGCCAGAGAGGTAACGAGATTTGTTGTTGGATTGCCCGAGGTAGGAGAGATTTTGTTTTATGGATGGAGTGAAGGAGTACGAGTTTGTACAGCTTTAGTTTCTGGGTTTCCGAATGTACGGGCTTTAATTCTTCAGTCGGGTATTGCAGAGGGATGGAGTTCCTATTTTTCCTATATATTGCAAGAACTTACAGTAGAAAAGTTGAAAGAGTTAGATAACAATAGTGATGGCATATTAGAAATTTCAGATTTTTTGAATTGTATACCGGATTCCACATCTATTACTTTCTCTTTGTATTTACTTATTTTTGGAATGGATAAGGATGGAAATATGCAATTTAATGAAGAACTTGATCCAGAACGGAAGGGAAGATTCAGTATAATCGATAATTGGATACCTTTGGCAGATGAAATAGTTGCAGATCCTACTACGTTAATTCGATTTGCTGAGAATGCTCCTGGAGAAACATGGACAGGGATTTTAGATGATATAGAGAAGCTTCAAATACCTATTTTAGTACTTCATGGTTTGAACGACGGATGGATTTCTCCGGTAGAAGCTGTGAAAATAGCAAAGACAGCAAGAAATTATGCAGATATAGTTTTGTTTAAAGGATTGGGACACTCGCTTTCTAAAGTAGAATCTCCATTAAAGGATGAAGGCGGTACTATAGAAGATGAGGTAATTGTGAGCATTGTAAAATGGCTTAGAAAGAATGTGGAATAATTAGGGAATGGAGATTTATATGATGAACAATCGAGAGCCTTTTAATAAAATGGAAACATTACATGGAGAGTTTTATGAAAATGCATTGAAATATCCAGAGAGAATTGCGCTTATCTATGAAAATGAAAAAGTTTCCTATAAGATGTTGCGTTTATATGCGTTGCGTGCAGCAAACTATATGTGGCAAAGAGGAGTAAGGAAGAATGATAGAGTTGTAGTTATATTGCCAAGAGGTATTGGGCAAGTAGCTGCATTGTTAGGTATTCTTGCAATAGGTGCTGCGTATGTTCCGATTGCGATAAAGCAGCCATCAGCTCGTCGGGAAAAAATTATAGAAAATGTCAAGCCGGCTTTTGTATTGCAGGATGAAACCTTTTTAGAAGAGACCCCATGGAGTGGGTGTATTGAAAACAATCCCAAAGATACGGCCTATATTATTTATACATCTGGCTCCAGTGGAGAACCCAAAGGAGTAGAAATGAGTCATGCGGCCGCAACGAATACAATAGAAGAAATATTACGTATCTGGAATATCGGCGTGGAAGATTCTGTATTAAGTATATCGGCATTTGATTTTGATTTGTCAGTTTTTGATATATTTGGACTTTTAGCTGCTGGAGGAACCGTTATTTTAATTAATGAAGATGACTTTAGAGATCCAGAAGTGTGGGAAAAACTGATAAAGATTTATGGAATTACCATTTGGAATAGTGCTCCTGCGCTATTGGATATGTTTTTGATAATGAGGAAAAATAATCATTTTGATAAGTTACGGTTGGCATTAGTATCAGGGGATTGGTCCCGCTTTATTTACCGGAGAAGTGGTATAAAGTAACCTCAATAAATTCACAATTTGTAGCGTTAGGTGGAGCGACGGAAGGAGGAATTTGGTCCAACTATTATTGTGTTTCAAAAATAGATAAGTCGTGGAACTCTATTCCTTATGGACAAGCGTTACCAAAACAGAAATATAGGATTATGGATGAAAATTTTGTGGATTGCGGAGTTAATATTCCTGGGGAATTGCAAATTGGAGGAGGCAGTCTGGCAAAAGGCTATATTAATGATGAAGAGCTAACTATGAAAAAATTCATTACGGATGTAAAAGGAGAGCGTTGGTATAGAACCGGAGACCGGGGAATGCGATGGGCAGATGGGACAATAGAGTTTCTAGGGAGAATGGATACTCAAGTAAAGATACGTGGGCATCGAATTGAGTTGGGTGAAATTGAAAGTGTATTAAAAAGCTTTTTGGGAATAAAAGAAGCAGTAGTTGTTGCTCAGGGGGATAAATACCATAAAGAATTAGTGGCATTTTACTTGGGAGAGTACATTGCAGAGAATGAAATAGAAGGCTATCTCAAACTACATCTTCCTGAATATTCTATACCGAATTCCATAATTAGATTAGAGAATTTTCCTCTTAATGCAAATGGAAAAGTTGATAGAAAAAGCTTGGCAGAATATAAGAAAATCGATAGTGTGGAAATAATCCCTGACAAGGCATTAAATATTGTACTGACGATTTGGGAGGAACTATTGGGGAACAAAGTAATAGATTTGGATGAGAACCTTTTTAAGATGGGCGCAGACAGTTTGCTTGCGGCTAGATTTGTTGGGGCTATGAATACTCGTTGTGGAATAGAGGTACATATGAAAGAAGTTTTTATGAATCCATCAATTAACGCATTAACAAAATTGGTTGATACGAGAAAAAAAACAGGTATAACAGAATTGGTAGAAGAGGGGGAAATATAAAATGCAGGATATGCGAAAAGCAGCAGGAGAATTATTAGTAGAGCTTGAGAAAAAAGGCATTACTTTTGAGACTGTTGATGGGAAATTAAAATATAAAGATTCCAAAGGGAATTTTACAGAAGATTCCAAAGAGAAAGTAAAAAATATAGAGAAGAAATAATCGAAATTTTAAAGAAAAAACAAACAATAGACGATTTTATTACGGATAATAATTGTGAAGCCACGGTATATCCTTTGACTGATGTGCAAGCAGCGTATTTGGTTGGAAAAACAGAAGCTGTGAAATGGGGCGGAATTGGGTGCAAAGGATATATTGAGGTTGATTTTGGTTCCTACAGTGAGGAAGAAATATCAAGAGCCTGGGAAGTATTGGTAGATAGGCATGAAATGCTAAGGGCGAAAGTGACAGAAACTGGATTTGAAATTTTAGAGAGAGACGAGATTGATTATGAAATTGAAATAATAAATCTACAAAAAATGGAAGAGAAAGAGAAAACAGTTACTTTATCTAGGATTAGGGAAGATTTTAGTAAATATGTCTTTCATACGGAGAATCCCCCATTATTTAAAGTGGTAATAACGAAGCGTATGGAAGGAAATTTTTTCCATTTACTCGTCGATTTAATCGTTTCAGATTTTGCAAGCGTGCAAATTCTGATTTCTGAAATGGGAGAACTTTTGAAAGGCATTTCATTAGAAAAATTAAGGTATAGATTTTCAGATTATGCAATGTTCAATCAACAACGTAAAGGAAGCTTAAAATGGCATCAAGATAGAATGTATTGGATAGAAAGGCTGAAAAAATTGCCGAAGGCTCCAATTCTTCCGCAAGATGGAAGAGCCGCAGACAAGTGTGAAAATACATATGAATTTTATCGTTTTCAGAGACATATTAATCAGTCTGGTTGGAAACAAATAAAGGAAATTGCAGGAGAATATGGAGTAACAGTTTCAGCGGTGCTTATTGGTATATATGCAGAAGTTATTTCAAAGTGGAGTTCAAATAAACATTTTACACTCAATTTGCCGATTCAAAACAGACCCACTATGGGAAACAATATTAATTCCATAGTAGGAGATTTTACAGCAGTGAATTTACTAGAGGTAAATGTGACTCAAAATATGAGTTTTATAGAAAGAGTTAAAGAAATTACGGAAAGATTGATGGAGGATTTAGAGCATAATTCTTTTTCTGGTGTCGAAGTGCTAAGAGAACTGAGTAAGTGTCTGAAGAAAAGGAAGTACTAATGCCGATTGTATTTACAGGGGTTTTGAAGACTGATGGCACTGCAGGTACTATTGAATATGGTTTTAGTCATACCCCGCAAGTATGGATTGATTGTCAGATAGTCGATGAGTTAGATTCAGAAGATCAAGAAAAAGGACTGATGATAAGCTGGGATGCAAGGAAAGGTGCGATAAAAGAATCTATTGTAACGGAGATGTTTGAGGTTTTTATTGAAACAATAAGAATACTTGGAACAAAACATTCGGAAGAGTGGAAGAATCCGTTAGAAATTGTTGTGCCAAGTGCGAGTCAGAAAAAAGTAATTTGCGAACAAAATAAAAATGTTACGAAACAATCTCTTATTCAACAGAGATTTGTTGAGTATGCGCAAAAGAATTCTAAAAGAACGGCTGTAATAGATGCTCTTGAAAAAGTGACATATGGAGAATTGTTGGAAAGAGCAGAATATATAGCAGGTTATTTAAGAAAAGAATTTGTGGAAAATAGCACTGGATTGGTTGCGATAAGAATGAAAAAATCTGCAAATCAAATTGCAGCAGTAATGGGCGTTTTGATTGCTGGATTTTCTTATTTACCTATTGATATAAAACAGCCATTGGCACGACAAGAAAAAATTTTGTCAAAAGCAAATATTATTTTGGAATTGGATGAGAAGAAAGTAAATATGATACTTCAGAATTTGGAATACCGATTAGAGAAGCATCCAGAATCCCAAAATACTATTGCATACGTAATATTTACTTCTGGCTCTACGGGAGAGCCTAAAGGTGTTGTAATGTCACATACCGCAGCACAAAATACTCTTATATCCATTGAAAATATGTATAATATTTCGGAAGATGATACAGTTCTTGGCATTGCGGAACTGTCATTTGATCTTTCTGTATTTGATATATTTAGTGTGTTGGGAGTTGGTGGAACATTGGTACTACCGAATCCGGAAAAAGGGCCAGATGCATCTCATTGGGGCAGATTACTTAATGAATACAAAGTGACCTTGTGGAATAGTGTTCCAGCGCAGGCGGAAATGTTAGATGCTTTTGCATCTAAATCAGAGAGTTATCCGACCGTTAGATTAGTGTTGCTATCCGGAGATTGGATAAATACTAGTCTGCCGGGAAGATTAAGAAGGATTATGACCAATGCTCAAATTGTTAGTTTGGGAGGTGCTACGGAAGGTGGAATTTGGTCTGTATTTCATGAAATTGATGAAATAGAAGAAAGACCTACTATATTATATGGAAAAGCTTTGCATGGACAGTGGACGGGAATTGTAGACGAGGAATTGAGAATTTGTCCGCAATATGTTTCGGGGCAAATTGCCATAGGAGGATATTCTCTGGCAGAAGGCTATTTGGGAGATTCAGCATTAACAGAAGAAAAATTTGTTCATGTAGAAGGAGGGAAGAAAAGAATTTATCTCACCGGAGATAATGGAAGATATGTAGAAAATGACGATATTGAATTTTTAGGCAGGTTAGATAATCAGGTAAAAATTAATGGGCATAGAATAGAAATTGCGGAAATAGAAGCAGCGCTTATGAAAATACCGCAAGTAGAAAATTGCTGTGTGGTGTATCATAGAAATGAAGGAACTGGTAATTTAGTGGCTTTTATTAAAGAGCGAGATAAATTAAAAACAATACTAGACATGGTAGAATGTGATGAAGAAAAAATGGGTATAAATGCGATTGATCAATTCAATGAATGTTTAGAAAAAGCAGTTTGCAGTAGCGTTTATAAACAAATGTCAAGTATTTTTAATGGAAAAGCGGCATTGAGCAAGGAAGAAATAATAAGTAATATTGATGTGCAACCGCAATATGAAGTACTATTAAATCGGTGGTTAGAATTATTAATTGTACATGGATACTTACAGGACAGAAATGGCAAATATGAATTAAACAAAACGGAAGATAATGCAGCAAAATATTGGGAAGAACTTCGTACCATCCCATATACGAATATCGCCCAGATGTAGTAAGTGAATATATTCAAAATCATGCTGAAAACATATGTGAGCTTCTTGGTGGGCGTATAAATCCTCTTATATTCCTTTTTCCAGAAGGAAAAACAACAACGGCGGAAGCTTTATATGGAGAAACAGCGATTGCTAGATATCTGAATGGAATTATAGCGGATGTAGTTAAGCGATATGCAGTTGAATTTAAACAGATTAGTATTTTGGAAGTAGGCGGAGGCATTGGCGCGACTACTAAACAAATTTTGGGGAAAATGGAAGGACTAGCTTATGAATATCTATTTACAGATGTTTCTAATTTTTTCTTAAATAATATTAGACAGCAATATCCTCAAGTTAAAACTGAGTTATTAAATTTAGATGACTGGGATCCTTCGAAATTTGGGGAGTTTCATGTGATAATAGCGGCAGGAGTGCTAAATAATACGAAAAATATCCTTGAAACAGTAAATAAGTTAAAACATATGTTACGAGATGAAGGAATTTTATTAGTAACAGAACCATTGGAAGAACATATAGAGATAACGGTTTCGCAGGCATTTATGATGCCTAAACATTCAGATGTGCGTTGTATGACAGGTCATTGTTTTTTGACAGAGGAAGAGTGGATTCAGTCTTTCGACGAAGTGGGATTAGAAACTGTGCGGATATTTCCTGATGAACAAAACAAATATGCCCAGTTTAAACAAAAATTGTTTATTGTTAGAAAAAAGCAGATTGTTTATAGGGAGTTTTTAAAGTCAATATTGCCAACAGTAATGATTCCAACAGAATTTGTGAATGTTGATAACATTCCACTTTCTTTAAATGGAAAAGTAGATCGAAAAGCGTTAGTAAGAAACTTTAAAAGGAAACTTTCATCAAAAGATTCTATTATTATTGACCAACAAAATTCGAAAAAACAAATCTATACAGAAGTTGAAAAAAAGATGATAGAGATTATGAGAATTGTTTCGGGTAATTCCAATATCTCATATGAAGATAATTTGTTGGAAAATGGTTTTGATTCTCTACTATTATCTCAAGCATCAGGGAAAATTGTAAACGAAATTCCAGAAGCCAGCGGACTGAGATTTGATGAAATATTACGGGTAGCATTGGTCACACCTATGATTAAAATGATTTCCGAGTATATAGAAAGAAAGAATTCAGAAAGTAAACAAAAAGAAAAAGTGGAAAGTAATGATGTTCCAGTGCCGACATCTGCAACACATAATGTTATGTATATACTAGGAAGTGATAAAGGTAAATGGAAAGAGGCTCTTGAAAAACGATGTTAGACTCTGATATATTGGTCAAAGAAACAGAGAAAGAGAAACTAAAAACAGAAGTGAAGTCGGATGCAACAGCGAATAAATACTTACTTATTTGCAAAGATAATATTTCTGAAATTCTAGCAGAAGTTAGTGAATTATTGGCACAGGAAATTATTATTCAAAAGGTGTTTTTATTAAATCCAGAAGATGCTAAGAATAATGATTTGTATTTGGGTGATGTAATTGTTATAAATGGTGCTCCATCAGTTATAGATTCTTGGAAGGAAGCTGTACTAGGAGATATGAAAGCGTATGTAGGAAGTTTTGCAGAAACCTGTAATATTATTAAGAAGGAGATTGATGATGGGAAATAGACAAGACATATGTATCTTAGGAGGAACAGGAAATGTAGGCTATGCTGCATACAAGGCATTAGAGAAATCAAATTATTATTTCAGAATTGGGGTAAGGAATAGGGATAAAGCAGAAAAAATGAATTTGTATAAAAGGGATAATGTTCAATTATTCGAAATTGATTTAGATAAATCAAGTAGCGTTAATGAGTTTTGCGATGGAGCGAATATTATAATAGGGGCCATAGGCCCCTCTACAAAATATAGTGAGAAAATGTTGAAAATAGCACTTGAGATGAAGATACCATATATTGATCCGGGCGGAATGTATTTGAAAAATAAATATTCAAATAGGGAAATAGACATAACAGCTATTGTTGGTGCAGGATTATTCCCAGGAGTATCAGGATGGTTACTATATTCAGAATTAAAGAGGAGAGGTGGAAAACAATTAATAGAGATTGTTATTGGAGGGAAATATAATTTTTCTAGAGGTGCTGCAATAGACTATGTGGAAGAAATTAAAGAAAATGCAGCAGGAGTTCCTATGGCATGTATTCGTAATGGGAATATAGTTCCGGCAAGTAGCATGGTTCCCAGCAATATAATTAGTGATGTTTGTGGGTTGGCGTTTCTTCCTTATGTAACTGAAGAAATTCAAGAAATTATATATACTAATGAAGCTCTAAATATTGATGCATATACTGCTGTGCCGAAAGAAATGTTTACAACTCTGAATAAATTATATGGAAAAAACGAAGAAATAATTAAATACCTAGTAAAAGGAAATAATAGTAATCAACGAGGTATAATTCAGTTCAAAAGAATATCTGAAAATGAAACAAAAACAATATTTATCAGAGGAAGTAATCCGGGTGATTTGACTGGAAAAATACTGGCAATTTCTGCTAATGCAATTTTATATGGTAAAAAGAAAAGAGGGATTTTTACAATGGCCAATTATCTTTCTGATTATCCGCTAATAGATAAACTGAAAGGAATTAAGGGATTTGAGTATAGAGAGGAAGTTCAATATGCATAAAAAAAGGATATTAGTTTGTGGTACAGGATTTGGGAAAATATATTTAAAGACTATTGTTGAAAATGAAAAATACGAACTTGCTGGAATTATTGGTAAAGGTAGTGATAGAACGAAAAAAATAGCAAATGATTTTAATGTACCAGTATATACAAATATAGAAAATATTGAGGCAAATATAGACGCAGCTTGTGTTGTAGTTCCAAATGCAGCAGGAGGTGGACAAGGAACCGATATAGCAGAAAAATTACTTTTAAGAGGAATACCAACTTTGTTGGAGCATCCTGCTCACGAAAAAGAAATCATAAAATGTCTAAAGGCATCAAAAAATACGCCATTTATGATAAATCCATTTTATAGATATATTTCTCCGGTTCAGGACTTTTTGGAAGCCGCTAAAGTAATGAACATCATTCTGTGCTATTGAGTGCGTCTTTAGATTGTGCTATACATGTATTATATGATGGAATTGATATTTTGGGGTGTGCTTTAGAAAATTTTCGGGATGGAAATTGGGTACAGTGGCTGAAATTGTTGGGTCTACTTTGAAAAGTGGCGGGAACAAATCTATTAAAATAATGATAGGGGATATTCCTGTAATGTTCGTAATCAATACGGATGTAGATAAAGATGATCCGGATCACCCTCTACACTTATATCATAGAATAGAATTAACTTTTTCTACTGGTAGGCTTTGTTTGGTTAATACGCATGGACCAGTAATATGGATGCCGTTTCAGCATATGCCAAGGGACGAGTATGGAACTATAAGTATTGATAAAGATAACAAAGAAATTCCAACAGCCATAATGCTTGGGAATTCAAAACCTCTGTCATTAAAAAAGACTGTTGAATATATATGGACAGGTGCTGTAGTGCAGGCATTAGAGTGCTTGTTCTCAATGGATAAAACTAAAAAGATGCAAATGGCGCAGTATCAAATATTTGTTTCTAGACTATGGTCTGAAATTAGTAGAAAAACGGGATATCTTAATTTAGTTAATTATAATAATAGTGGAAACAATGAAGAAATATTTGATGAATTACAAAAAAGGGGTTATTGGAGGAAAAAATTTTTGTATAAAAACGAAGAAATGTACGGTGAAAGTATAGAATTTTATGATATAGCTGCGTTGCCACATTCTAATGTTAATGAGAGTATATTGAAAAAATTTGCTAGAATGACCGATATGAACGAAGGTGTCATTGTGGATATTGGAGCAGGAACAGGTCGAAACATTATGGAGTTGGCAAAATATACTCCCACAAAAGAATTGATTGCGTTAGAGCCATCCAAATATATGAGAATTTCTTTTATGACGCGGTTAGTGGACAATCAAGAAATGCAAAAGAAAATCACACTATTACCATTGTCAATAGAAGAATATAATTTTGAAGAAAAAATAAGTGGTATATTATGTATGGGAGTGTTGGGACATTTAAATGAAAATCAAAGATTATATTTATGGAATACATTAGAATATAATTTGCAATCGAATGTTCCCGTATTAATTGAAATTTTGGACAAAAGATTTTTGTCAATGAATAAAGGGAAACGAATCTCCGTCTCCTATCAAGGTAGATTACGTTATGAATCCTATATAAATGATATAAAAAATAGATTCTAATAAATGGGAGTGGATGATAGCATATAAGGTTTTTGATAAGGATAAATTAATAAATAGAATTGAATCTCCAATGTATTGGACTTATAATAGTATAGAAAGCATTTTAGAAGAACTGCATGATATTCATTTTAGAGGAGTAAAACTATCAGAGTCATTATTATTGGCAAAAAAGATTTAATCTGGTTTTATCAAGCAATGATATGTAAAGTATCTTCAGCGTGTGGACATCGATAATATCGAAGAAGGAAGGAGGCTTACTTATGAATAATGATTTTCACAGTTTGTATAAAGATTTATTTTCAAATTCACCGCAGACAGTTACAATAGATATACCTAAAGATATGGGGATTGGAAGAATATCCCAAGTCGTTACTAAACAGGGAACAGTATTATCCGATTGGCATATGAATTATTATTCTGACACGAATGTACAGGGAATTAATAGTGAAGAATACATACAAATGTTATTTTGCTTAAATGAAGGATGTTCATGGAGCATTGCAAATGAACAAAAAAGTATAAGTCTCCAGAAAGGCGAGACTTGTATCTACCGAGGTCATGGAAAGATAGAATACCTCTGCTATTCAGGAAAGAAGGATTTTGTATTTAAGAATATAAAGATACCTATAAAGTATTTTCAAAGCATTATGAGAGGTTACTTTGAAAAAATAGAATAGAAGTATACGAAGAAAAAATATTGTGTGGCATTTCAAAAGTTGATATAAGCCATATATGGAACATATTTTTGCAGAATTAAAAGATTTTTCTCAATATCGTGGTGGATTAGGATATCTTTTCCTTGAAAGCAAGATTTTTGAACTGTTATCAGTATATTTGAGTGAGGTTTTGGAGTTAAGTATTCTTCAAGCAGATCACATTAATATTTCAAAAATGATAGAGATGCGATTATTGAAGCAAAAAGGATTATAGACAGTCGGCTTGCTTTTGCCCCAAGTTGTGAAGAACTGGCAAAGAAAGTTAGCATTAGTACCTCAAAATTGACAAAGGGCTTTTCTTCCATGTTTGGAACATCGGTTCATGCGTATATTATAGATCAGCGATTGGAAAAGGCCGCAAGTCTGTTGCTAGGAAGCGATTTAAATGTGAGCCAGATAGCAGCATTGGTAGGATATTCAAAACCAAGCAATTTTGCGGCGGCATTCAAAAAAAATATGGGGTAATACCTAAAAATTATAAAACAGAAAATACGATTGGATGAACTTGAAAATTACTGATTTTGGGTAGAATTAAATTGATTTTGGGTTGGATTAGTTGTGAATAACTGGTATACTATATCTCGTGGTTAGAAAGTACTAACTACGAGATGCTTTGTTTATACCAAAATTTAGGAGGAACGATCATGAACAAAAAACTGAATGCGAAGGATTTTATCCTGATCGGTGTTTTGACTGCGCTCATGTGGATCATTTGCATGATTATCAGCACCGTAATGAGCATTGCCGGACCCATTACCAACGTATTTTATCCTGCTGTCGTAGCAATCCCCAACGGAATCGTGATGATGCTGTTGCTGGCAAAAGTCCCGAAGAAAGGCGTGTTTACAATCTGCGGAACAATTCAGGGTATCCTGTTTTTGCTGGTTGGCGGATTCTGGCTGATCCCTGTTGCGCTGATTATTGGCGGGGTAATCTGCGATTTCCTGATTATGGGCAGAAGTGAGATCACTATGAAATCCATGATGATTGCGTACACCATTTTCAGTGGCATCTTTGCCTTTGGCGCTATCGTTGGGCCTATGCGTTTCCTGCAAAGCGCATTTGTCGGCGCTATGGAGAAGAACAACATTGCACAGGAATACATAGATGGCATGATTAGCATTACATCTGGCTTTATGCCTGTTGTCATTATAGTGGCTGGTCTGCTTGGTGGCTTGATTGGCGGTTACATCGGCCAGAAAGCATTGAAGAAGCACTTTATCAAGGCCGGACTTGTATCGGTGAAGTAACAGCTCCGAAAAATGACAGACGCCAGATTTGTCAGTAGAATGCCTGAATCAAAAGCGGGGCTGCAATGTCAGTCTCGCTTGTTTTTGGAGAACAGTATGGAAGAAAACATAAAGAAACTCATTACACAAAGACAATTTCAAAGAACGGCAGCTTTAGACCCACGGTGCAAAGTTGCGCTACTGATTATGATTGGGTGTGTCAGTTATTTCCTGAACGGGGAAGTTTGCAGCCTGGTTCTTGTCGCCTCTTTTGCGCTGTTTGTTGCTGCTGGGAATGGGGCGAAGTGGGCGGCGAAAATGCTGTTGTTCTATATTGTTATCGCTTATCTCAATGCTCTGCTGCGTTATATTTCTATTCCTGTGCTAAGTGTGATTATGAGCGTGTTCGGCGTGACCATTTTGAAGTTGGTTCCTATCGCAATGATGGGAATATGGATTTTACACACAACACAAATGGATGATCTCATGGTATCGCTGCAACGCTTACGGTTGCCGCAGGCTGTTACAATTCCGTTAGTTGTCATGTTCCGTTACATACCTACTTTGCGGATTGAGTACCGTATGATTCGTAACACAATGGACATTCGCGGTATCAGTGATACAGCATGGAAACAGATTATCCACCCGCTTGCTACGATTGAATATATTCTGATCCCTCTGCTGATGCGCTGCCTGAAAGTAACAGATGAATTAGCGGCGTCCGGCACAACGCGCGGATTGGAACTGGAAGAAAAGAGATATGCGCTGAACTCTGTCCGTTTTTCGTGGAAAGAGTATGCGGTGACTGCTTTGGGAATTGTCTTTTTAGCACTACTTCTATTCCTCGACTATACCTCTATCGGGGAAATTATTATATGGAGGGTATAGCGATGATTACCTTTGAAAATTTTTCTTTCCGTTATGAGGAAAGGGATGGATTTACATTAAAAGATTTGAACCTGACAATTCAGACCGGGGAATTTATTCTATTGACTGGACGGAGCGGGTGCGGGAAAACGACCCTTATTCGCTCTCTGAATGGTTTGATTCCACATTTCTACCCCGGAGAAATGAAGGGAGATATTTTCTTAGACGGACAATCTCTGTTGGAGTTGAAGCCTGCTGATCTGGCTGGAAAAGTGGGTACCGTCTTTCAAGACCCGCGCTCACAGTTTTTTATGACAGATACCACACGGGAGCTTGCTTTCGGGTGCGAAAATATGGGGTATTCCCGTGAGGAAACCGTTGACCGTATTACAAAAGCGGTGCTGGATTTGGAATTAAGCGATTACCTGAACCGTAGCATTTTTGATTTATCCAGCGGCGAGAAGCAGCAGATCGCGATTGGCTCGGTCTATGCCCTTTTGCCTAAAGTATATATCTTTGATGAACCGTCAGCGAATTTGGACTATGCTGCTACAAAACGTCTGGCAGAAACCATGAAGCGCCTGAAAGCTGATGGATATACCATTATTGTTGTCGAGCATCGTTTCTACTATTTGAGGGAACTGCTTGACCGGGCATATCTGATTCAGGATGGAAGGATTATACAGAGCTTCACAAGAGAACAGTTTTGTTCTTTACCTGATGAAACACGCATCCAATACGGATTGCGTACAGTCTATCCAGAACAGGAGGCAGCAAAGTATCAGGTCAAACCGGCACACAGCTCCAGCGATGGATTGAGTGTAAGCAACCTCTCCTTTGCGTACAAAAAGGGGCCGGATGTTTTACAGAATATCAATTTTGAAGCCCATAAAGGTGATGTGATTGGCATTTTGGGACATAACGGTGCCGGAAAGACTACTTTGCTTTCCATTATGACGGGACTTCTGAAAGAAAGAACGGAAGTATCTGCTATAACGGGAAAAAACTTTCCCCACGCCAGCGCAGGCGGCTGTCTTATCTTGTCATGCAGGATACTGATTATCAGCTTTTTGCCAGCAGTGTTGAAGAAGAATTCTCATTGGGGATTGAAACTGACTGTGCGGAAAAGGTTACAGAAACTTTGGAAGCCCTGGAACTTAGTGAATACCGGGAATACCATCCGGCATCCTTGTCGGGCGGACAAAAGCAGCGGGTAACGATTGGGACCGCGATTGTTAAGGACAGCCCGGTTATTTATTTTGATGAACCTACCAGCGGGCTTGATTATGATTCTATGGTCAGGGTAAGTCATTTGATCGAACAGCTTGCAAGTGCCGGTGTGATTATTTTTCTCGTGTCCCATGACTTTGAATTTATTACCCGCACTTGTTCAGAAGTTTTACAGCTTGACGATCAGGATTCAATCAGGAATCAGGTGCTGACGCCGGAAATCCTAACGTCACTTTCAAAACAATATTTTAACTGATTGGAGGCTTTGTTATGTTCAAGAAAATGTTTGAGTATGCGGGGCCGCACAAAAAGGACTTATATAGCGCAACCTTCATCGTTCTGCTTAGTGTCCTGATGGGGGTACTTCCCTTTGTGCTGGCTTATCAGGTGATTTCACCGCTTGTCATGGGAGAAACCGTTGGAATCGGCTATGTGTCCATGCGCGTGATCGGTGTTTTGATCTGCCTTATTTTACAGGCTGTTCTTTATGGCTGGGGACTGGATGTATCTCATAAGGCCGCTTATAACACGTTGCTTAGGCTTCGTACTTCCCTGCAAAAGAGATTTGAGGCACTTCCCCTTGGATTTATCCAGGATAAGGGAACTGGCACAATTAAAAAGCTGTTCGTGGACGATGTAGACAGTCTGGAAGTATTACTTGCCCACTCTTTGCCGGAGGGCATTGCAAACCTGATGATTCCGATTGCAATTTATGTTGCTATGTTCTTCATCGACTGGAAACTGGCTTTGCTATCCCTGGCATCTATTCCGATCAGCTTTGCAGCCATGATGATTATGTATTCCGTTGGTATGAAGAAAATGGGACCGTATTACATGGCCGGGCAGAAAATGAACAATACCATTATCGAGTATATCAACGGTATGGAAGTTGTGAAAGTGTTCAATAAGGACGCAGAATCCTATGAGCGTTTCCGCAAAGACATTTCCGATTATCGGGACTACACGCTGGAATGGTATAAGGCAGCATGGCCGTGGATGGCAATTTACAGCAGCCTTTTACCCTGTACGATTATCCTTACTCTGCCTTTGGGGGCATGGTTTGTACTTTGTGGGTTCTCCACTTTGCCAGATTTGATTTTGGTACTTTGCCTGTCGCTTAGTATTGGTATTCCGCTGCTGAAATCTTTGAGCTTTTTACCAACTATGCCGCAGCTCAATTATAAGATTGCCGCTTTGGAGCAGGTGTTGGAAACTGCGCCGTTACAGCAGACGGACGCCGCTTTTCATGGGAAGAATTACGACATTTGTTTCGATCACATTACATTCGGCTATGAGAAAAGCCAGCCGGGGCCTGATGGACGGCCTATGGTAACAATGGATGAAGTTATCCATGATATTAGCTTTACTGCAAAGGCAGGACAGAAAACGGCCTTAGTTGGTGAATCCGGCTCTGGAAAAAGTACGTTGGCAAAGCTGTTAATCCACTACTATGACCCGCAACAGGGCAGCATTTCTATTGGCGGACAGAAAATAACGGAAATGAGCTTAGAGGCATTGAACAGTCAGGTTTCCTATGTGGCGCAGGATCAGTATTTGTTCAATACTTCCCTGCTTGAAAATATCCGTATGGGGCGGCCAGACGCTACGGATGAAGATGTCCTTGAAGCGGCGAAAAAAGCCCAATGTCTGGAATTCCTTGAAAAGCTGCCGCAAGGCATACATTCAATGGCCGGTGATGCCGGGAAAATGCTTTCCGGCGGTCAGCGCCAGCGGATTTCTCTGGCGCGTGCAATTCTGAAAAATGCGCCTATCATTGTGCTGGACGAAGCAACTGCATACGCAGACCCGGAGAATGAGGAAAAAATGGAGGCTGCGATTGCGGAATTGGTAAAAGGCAAGACCTTATTTGTGATTGCCCACAAACTTCCTGCAATTATGAACGCCGATCAGATTTGTGTGATCGAACATGGCAAACTGGCGGCAACCGGCACCCATGCTGAATTGCTGGCAACCTGTGAGGAATACAAAAAATTGTGGAAAGCCTCGCAGGACAGCGCAGAATGGAAAGTAAACGCTGTAAAGGAGGGAAAATAAATGCTTGCACTATTTTCAAGGATTTTGAAGCTCTCCGGCAAATATAAAGGCCGGATTCAGGGCGCGTTTGTATGTGCTTTTCTGGAATCCATACTTGCAAAAATGCCTATCTTTTTGGCATTTCTTGTACTCTCTGGATTCTATCAGAAACTTTGACGGGCACAAAATGTCTGTATATCGGTATCGACCTTATTGCTGTTGTGGTTGCACAGGCGGTTGTCCATTATCTCTGTGACAGGCTGCAAAGCGCCGCCGGATATATGATTTTTACAGATAAGCGGATGGAACTTGGCGGCCACCTCCGTAAGCTGCCGATGGGGTATTTTACTTCGGGCAACATTGGCAAAATCAGTTCGGTACTTAGTACGGATATGGTATTCATTGAAGAAGTTGCCATGAGTACGCTGGGAAATATGATGAGCTATATGCTCTCTGCCTTTGTTTTGCTGGTATTCATGTTCTTTTTAGACCTCCGGCTTGGACTGATCGCCGCTGCTGTAACGTTACTGGCATGGTTTATCGCAAAAGGATGAACAAGGTTTCCCTAAAAGAAGCGGCTGGCAGACAGGATCAAAGCGAACATTTGACGGATGCGGTTCTTTCCTTTGCAGAGGGGATCAGCGTAATTAAGAGCTATAACCTGATTGGTGAGAAGTCGGAGGAATTAACCGAGAATTTCAGACGTTCCAGAGATACATCCACTGTCTTTGAACGTAAAATGACGCCGTGGACAAGAGGACTGACTATTTTGTACGCTGTCGGAATTTCTGCTATTTTCGTGCTTTCCGTATGGCTTCAGCAAAGCGGCTCCCTTTCGCTGCCTTATCTGCTTGGCGTTCTGCTCTTTGTCTTTGATTTGTTTAGCCCGTTGAAGGCATTGTACGGGGAGGCATCCCGTCTTACTGTTATGAATGCCGCATTAGACCGTATAGAAGCTGTTCTAAATGAAGAAGAATTGCCTGATAAGGGAACACAGCATATTTCACAGGCGGATTCCAACTTGCCGGAAATTTGTTTTGATAATGTGACCTTTGCATATCAGGATAAGGAAGTATTGCACGACATTAGTTTTTCCATGAAGAAGCATACCATGACCGCGCTTGTAGGGCCGTCTGGCGGAGGCAAATCTACGATTGCAAACCTGCTGGCGCGTCTATGGGATGTCAAGTCGGGCAAAGTGACCATTCGTGGGACAGATATACGGGATGTGCCGCTTTCTGAACTGATGGAACAAATCAGCATGGTTTTCCAGCGTGTGTATTTATTCCAGGATACAATCTACAACAATATCAGTATGGGCAAGCCGGACGCTACCGAAGAAGAAGTCTATGAGGCTGCAAAGAAAGCTCGTTGCTATGACTTCGTCATGGCGCTGCCGGATGGATTTCAGACTGTTATTGGTGAGGGCGGCGCTACCCTTTCCGGCGGCGAAAAGCAAAGAATCTCTATCGCCCGCTGCATTTTGAAAGATGCACCTATTGTTATTTTGGATGAGGCTACTGCAAGTGTTGATACAGATAACGAAAGCTATATCCAGGAGGCAATCAATGAGCTGGTAAAGGGTAAAACATTGCTTGTGATTGCACACCGCCTGAATACCATCCGGCAGGCCGATCAGATTTTGGTGATTGCCGATGGACGGATCAGCGAACAGGGAACCCATGACGAGTTGATGGAAAAGGCCGGAATTTATCAGGATTTTGTGAATATCCGCAAAAAATCCTCCGGCTGGAGCATTGCGTAAAGGAGGGATAGATGAAACTTCACGCATCCGGAGAAGATTATTTGGAAGCTATACTTGTATTACAAAAGAAAAGTGGTATAGTGCGTTCCGTTGACCTTGCCCGGCACATGGGATTCAGTAAACCGAGCATCAGCCATGCAGTAGGTGTGTTAAAGAATGGCGGTTTCCTGACTGTCGATGAAGATGGATACCTCAATCTGACTAATGCCGGGCGGGAGGTTGCCGAGAAAATTTATGAACGCCATCAGTTCTTTACGGAGCAGCTTGTAGCTGTCGGGGTTGATCGGGAAACTGCAGAAAGAGATGCCTGTCGGATAGAACATGTAATCAGTGAAGAAGCTTTTGAAAAATTGAAAACTTCGGTTGAAAAAAAGTATTAGTACAATGTTGATTCACCGAATCTTTTATGTTCATCATACTATAGAATTGTTGAGAAACGTGAAACAGGGTATGAAACTCGTATACTAAAAGACATTCAGAGTGGAATTACACTAGAAACACTTATGGCAAAAGGACATAGGAAAACGCCGGAAGAAAAAGCAGCTGTTGCGAAACAAAAGAGGAAACAGAGGCGAGCAAAACGGAAAAAAGAAGCAAGAGATAATCTGACCAAAGAAGAGATCTTGCAAGATGACCGATTTTTCTGTATTGCTGGTTATACCTCCGGAGGTGCACCGTATGGTGTCACCTGGGAGGAAAAGGATTTGAAACCTTGGGAAGATTTGGAAGAAAATGAGTGAGTTGCCAGTGCAATCTTAATTTTCTCTTGTGACAGAAACAGGTTCCTTTTTTGCCGGAAGTAAGTCTGAACTGATCTCTGGAGCATCGAGCAGTGCAGTGAAATTCTGCTGAATGATTTCCAGGGTTTTCAGCTTTTTCTGTAATTCTTGTTTTTCCCGGACAGTAGCAGCCAGTTCAGATTCAAGATTTTCAATCCGCCTCTGAATTTTATTAGAGCTTGGGATTTTGGTAACACCGAGATCCTGAAGCTCTTTTTTTAGTGAATCGTGGAGCTGGTATTCTGCCTGATGTTTGGTGAGGTATGCTTTGGATTTTTAGCAGATTTACAATCTTCAATTACTTTACGACAAAGCCGGTAAGAATCGCAGTGTTTCTGAATGACTTTCTGCGTGCTCAGCTCACTGTTGATTTGTGCTATTCTTTGGTCGGCAACTTTCACAGAAACTTCAATGTCAGATACATGCTGCCTGAAATCGTCATAATTCAGCAAGTTATTTTCGGAAAGATAGTTGAAGGTGCGGGCTGCCTCTTTTAGATTATTGAGCTTTGCCCATCGTTCAAATCCCTCTCGATTTCCAGTTGTGACATAAGTGGAGATATTGATATACAAGCGAGCTTCTCTGGACAGATGTCTTGGAGTTTTTACTTTGCTACGATTTTTAGCCAGACGGATGCGAACATTTTCTTCGGAATAATAGCTTCCGAGAGATTTCATATAAGTGAAGTTCTTCTGCTCCGGTGCACGGAAGGACAGGTGCTTTCCCTGCCGGACTTCATATCCGGCTAACTGCATCTTTTGCAGAAATTCCTCATAGTTGATGGAAGTCCAGATTGATTTATCAACTGCGACACGTAGCTTGGCTTTCCAACTGGTGCCACGATGATATTCCATGTTCTCTTTATAGCTTTTACCTTTTTCTCCGGTTGGCATGCTGGTGGCAAGTCCATTTTCATGGCAGATACGATTACTGATTCTGCAGAGTTTATGGTAGCTCCGCTTATTGGAAACATACTTGTGATGATCAACAAAGCTTGCAGCGTTGAAGATGATATGATTGTGAATATGATTTTTGTCAACGTGTGTGCTGATCACGTACTCATATTTTCCTTTCAGCACTTCGTCAGCAAATTGTTGACCTAAGCGATGGGCATTTTCGGCATCAACTTCTCCAGGTTTAAATGATTGGATCAGATGAAATGCCAGGTTATCGCCTTTATCCATTCCATTCTTTTTTGCCATTTCTCTTGTCATAGAAAATTCAAGATCTGCAGTTTCCGGGGAACAGCCAAAACTGGAAACTAACAGTTTTTCATCTGTCTTATCTGGATTTGTAATATAGTCCAGAGCTTTCTTGTCAGTTACCTTAATGGGGAAGATTTTAAGATACGCCATAATTCTTTCACCATCTCTTTCAATTCTTGCATTTCTTCTGGATATAGATCTCCGGTGGTATTTACCTTTTTTGCAATCTGGTTGATATTTACACCAATCTTGTGCATTTCCTCATACTGTTTCTTCAGTGGGGTGGTATCGGTGTTGACGATGTAACCGTCGATTGCCATCTTACGCAGATAAGCTCCCATGTTTTTGGTTTTTGATTCTATCATCTTCCTGCGTATAAGCTTCCTTTCTTCTTCGGTGACATAAAAATGGATTTCTTTGTTTCTCTTTCTTTCAGCCATTGGTGGGTTCTCCTTTCTGAGAGGACAGTAGTATCGTTGCTTTCAACGTTTTTCAATTTAGGGCAGGGTACCCTATTGGGATTTCCCGGAAGTGTATCCTCACTTCCTGTCCTTGCTGTTTTACCCCTCTATTAGTTAAAGTCAGGAGAACCGGGAAAATGCAAAAGAATTTGGCAGGTAGCACGGGAAGTGAAAATATGGTATGATTATGGGCAGGATATCAGGAGAATCAGGAGTTGAATAGATTGTGAAGAAAGAAGAAATTTTTGAATATGTGAAGAAACAGTATGGTACGATGCCGGAGTATTTATGGGCACAATCACCAGATAATGCTGTGTTGCGACATAAGAATGGAAATGGTATGCTGTGGTCATGAGCGTTGAAAAATGCAAACTAGGATTAGAAGGAAATGAATTTGTCGATATTATGGATGTAAAATGTGATCCGGAAATGACAAGTATGATTATTCAGACCTTTGGATTTTTGCCAGGATACCATATGAACAAACAGCACTGGATCACAATTTTACTGGATGGTTCAGTAAGTGAAGCAAAGACATTAGATTTTTTGGATATGAGCTATGATATGATTGATGGGAATAGAGGAAAGGAAGAATGATGAGAAAGGTAATTGTATATTCATCTGTGCATCATGGAAACACAGAGAAATTAGTAAAGAGCATTGCAGAAGAGTGTCAGGTTGATTTGATTGATGCTGTAAAACAGCCAGATGCAGATCTGAGCAGTTATGATACGATTGGGTTTGCATCAGGAATCTATTTTTCAAAATTTCATCAGTCGATATTGGGATTTGCAGAGAAGAATCTACCGGACGACAAAGGGGTATTTCTGATCTGTACTTATGGTGGAAGTGCGAATTATAAATCCATAGAGCAGATTTGGGCAAGAAGCATTCTACAGCAATCGGAAAATTCGGATGCAAGGGCTATGACACATTTGGCCCATTTAAACTGGTGGGTGGTATAGCAAAAGGACATCCAGATGGAAAAGATATAAAAAATGCAGTTGAGTTTGTAAAAGGACTCTAAATAGTTTAGCGAAAAAGAAAAACCGGGGAACAGTCCTCGGTTTTCTGATATTTGCGGTTCAGTCTTCAATTTGAAAAATCTCTTCTACTGGCATTTTCAGATAATGTGCCAGACGGATTGCAATTTCGAGAGAGGCATTTCGCTCACCACGCTCAATGCGTCCGATGGTATCACTGCAAGAACCGACAGCTTTTGCAAGATCTGCCTGAACGAGATTTCGTTCTTCACGGATATCTTTAAGTGTGTTGTTAATTGCCATTTTATCACTTCCTTTATTATTTTCAGCAAGAGCAGGCTAGAAGTCTGCAGTTGATCTTTAATGAAAACCAGGGATTTCTGCTCCTTTGCATTTTCCGATTACTTTCCCAAAGATTTTAAAAGAATCAGATTCATAAATCTGGATTGGATGATACTTTTCATTCAATGAAACCAGATAAACTCCATCCGGACCGTCATGTAGCTCTTTGATATAGGTATTGCCATTGAGATAGAAGATACCGATTTCACCGTTGGAGATACTGTCTTGTTTATGAACCCATGCAACATCTCCGGTATGATACATTGGTTCCATACTGTCACCAGATATACGGATTCCAAAATCCGTCTTTTCAGGTGCGAGATGACCGACATTGTAACTTTCTTTTACACTGTCTTCAATATAATTTCCAGTACCGGCAGAAGCTGGCTCTACTGCAATCGCTGATAATTTTCAAATGGAATGATATCGGCTCTATGCGGAAGATACTTTCTGGACGCCCGCAGAAGATTGGCAAATTCAATAATCTTAGCTTTGCCGTCTTCATTCAAATTTTCCATGACATGATCAAATGGATTTTCACCTAAAAATTCTTCGTATATATCTTCAATATCTAAAATCTGACAAACTGTAGGATTGTGTGTAAGGAGGGTTCTCTTGTTAGATTCTCCCATTTGGAGACTGCTTTCGTAGTAACTTCAATTCCTTCCTGAGCAAGTAAGTCCACCAGATCCGCCTGGGAGTAGCCTTTCCTTTTTCTGTTTTCTACTAATACTTCTCCGAAAGCACGCATATGTTCGCCTCATTTCTTTTTGATTTTTCTATATGCATTATAACCCGAATAAAATCAAAAATCAAGAAAAATCTCCGAAAAGGAGATAATACGACCAAGATGTCGCTTGACTATCTCCAATACGGAGATATATACTAAGCATACAGAAATTGATAAGACAATAAACCAAACAGAGAGAAGGTGGTGGAGTTAATGGGAGACAGGACAATTCTTCATAGCGACATGAATTCATTTTATGCAAGTGTGGAAATGCTGCATCACCCGGAATTTGCCGGAATGCCTCTTGCAGTTGGCGGTGATCCGGAAGCCAGACATGGAATTGTGCTGACAGCAAATTATATTGCAAAGCGAAAAGGTGTAAAGACCGGAATGGCATTATGGCAGGCAAAACAGATTTGTCCGGAAATCATTTTTGTGCCACCACGGATGGACTTGTATTTGAGATTTTCACAGATGGCAAGAGAAATCTATTCGGAGTATACGGACAAGATCGAGCCATATGGGATTGATGAAGCCTGGCTGGATGTATCAGACAGTAGAAATCTGAAAGGAAGCGGAATAACGATTGCAAGAGAAATCAGCCATCGGATTAAATACGAACTGGGTGTAACGGTAAGTATTGGAATTTCCTGGAATAAGATTTATGCGAAACTTGGTTCAGATTACAAAAAGCCAGATGCGATTACAGAGTTTAACCGGGAGAATTATAAAAGTATGATTTGGCAGCTTCCTGCATCGGATCTGCTTTATGTTGGAAGACAGACTCGGAAGAAACTTCAGAAGCTGGGGATTCGAACCATTGGGGAACTTGCAGAAAGTGATGAAGCAATGTTAGAAAGCCATTTTGGAAAGATGGGAATTGTGTTATGGTCATTTGCAAATGGCTGGGACGATGATCCAGTTTGCAAAGATGGGTATACAGCTCCGGTGAAGTCAATTGGTAATAGTACCACAACTCCAAGAGATTTAGAAGATGATCTGGATGTCTGGATCATTCAGATGGCACTGGCAGAAAGCGTTGCAGCAAGATTAAGAAAACATGGTTTTAAATGCAAAACGATAGAAATTACGGTCCGAGACAATGGCTTGTTTCGTTTTTCGAGGCAGAAACAATTACATCATCCAACAAATATAACAGATGAGATTGTTACAGCAGCATTTCAATTGTTTAAGGATTATTATAAATGGGAGCATCCAATCAGAAGCCTTGGTATTCGAGCAGTAGATCTTGTGTTGGATGATATTCCCGTCCAGTTGGAACTTTTGGTAATCAAGAGAAACAGGAAAAATTGGAAAAGATGGATCGCACTGTAGATGAGATCAGACGACGGTTTGGTTATTTCAGTATACAGAGAGCAGTTATGTATCAGGATAAAGTCTTATCCCACTTGGACGCTGGTACACATACAGTTCATCCACACAGTTATTTTCATGGATAATGGGAGGGATAGATTTGAAACAGACATTAACCATAAAACAGGAAGAAAGCTATCAGTGCATTTTGAATTATACGAAGGAGCATGGATATCCGCCGACAGTTCGGGAATTTGGAAACTGATCGGAGTAAGATCAACGTCATCTGCTTTTTCCAGAATTAAGCAGTTGGAACAAAACGGATATATCCGAAGGATTCCGGCATCGCCAAGAGCAATAGAGATCTTATAGTGAGGTGTCGGTATGAATAAAGTGTATGTAGATGTAGTGGCAGAGTTTCGGAAAGACGGAAAACTGGTTCCTATATTTTTCACCTGGGAAGATGGAAGAAAATATAACATTGACAGAATTTTGAAAATTGAGCGATGTGCCAGCAGAAAGGCAGGCGGTGTAGGAATGATGTATACCTGTATGATACAGGGACAGGAAAGCCATTTGTTTTATGAAGTGGATAAATGGTTTATGGAGAGAAAAACAGCATAAGGAGAGATTGGTATAGACGATATTATTTGGATTATTAACCGGCAGGGATAGTCACTTTCCCTTTATATTCCTGTAGGTTTTACATAAGAAGATGGATTCCGGTCAGCAAAGGCAGCTCCCACAATGCCTTTTGGATATCCGCTTCTGCAAGTTGTAGTAAGTAATTGCTTCCCATCAAAATCATGGGGAAAGCGAACTGGTCTGAAAGACCGCCAGTTAGTGTGATGATGATAAGGAGATTTTGAAACTGATGACAGACAGAGATTATGCAATTAAATCAATGAAAGAGATTACCTTCCAGATGGCAAGCCATGCACAGGATTATCTGGAAGTAACGATGGAGAGACATTATACAGATATCAAGGAACTGATGACAAGCTATCAGAAATTGATTTTGGAAAATCAGATTGTGTTAGAAGAATTGGATATGGAGTGCCAGGAGAAAATCAATGAAGATATGGCATATGCGTTGAGTTATCTGAGCATTTATAACAATCAGCTGAATGTGCCAAAGATGCACCGGGAAATGAATAACCTGATGATTATTTACGGCTTGTCAGATATGATCTATCGTGGAATGACACTGGTAAAGTTCTATGCACCGAATGGTGTGATGCTCAGTGAGATTCTTCATTCCTGCTTTTGCAGTCATTATAATAAGACAGATGTGGAAGTACAGCAGGAGTTAGGCGTAGGCAGGACTTCTTTTTATAAAATGAAGAAGCAGGCACTTGGATATTTAGGATTTTATTTTTATGAGATAGTGGTACCGCAGGCAAAAGATAAAAGATTTAAACCATCACTGGGCGTTGAGGAAGAGTAGGTGAGTAATATGAGATACGAAGATTCGATGAAAGGTGTAGCTGATCAGATAATCAAAGAACAGCAGCGAGCCAGTAAAATTAAAAACAATCCAGAAGAATTCCATTGGCATGACGAATATGCAACGTTGAATTTCTTTCGGTTTATCTGTAAAAATATCGGTAACTTGGGAAATGGAGAAATTGAAAAAATGGTCACATGCTTAAAGCACATAGATCAGAAAGCAGTGGAAAACCATGTGAATGGTGCTGTCTGGGCATTTGATTATGATAAGATGTTCTGTGTACTGATGGAAAATGAAATTTGCCGAAAGGTGTGTGAAAAGAATAAATATAATAGTTGGACGAAGCTGATTGGACAGTATTGTGTTTCAATGGCTTAAAGATGAAGAAAGTGCTGCTGGAGAAAAATACTCTCCAGCAACTTCGTTTTTGATGAATAAAGGTCAGTTTTTTGTTTAAATTATATAAAAACGATATGAGATGTATTTGTATCATTTTCTTGTTGACACCATTTATATTAAGTGATATATTTGTCTTATAAAGATACAAAAACATCACATTGAAAAGAGGGATGATTATGACAAAAAAACAAATGAAACAAGTTATCTTTATGGGAGTAGGGTGTGTAATATTACTGATTGCAGGGATAATTTACTCTTTATTATTTAACGACGCACGCTGGGTTAAAAACATGGATATGTCTAATTATGTATTTTCCATAAAGGATATACCAATGTTGATAGTCGGTGCTTTGATAGCTATTTATGTCTTATATGTAACAGTTATCTTCTTTAAAAACGCCTTTTCTAAAAATTTTAAAGACAAAAACTATTCAAGAACAGTATCTTCATATTGGGGACTGTGTGGAATATTTGGATTTCTAGGTTTTAGCGGTTTTTGGACTTATTTTGAATATGGGAAAATATATTCCTTTTGTATTCTTTATATTTTTTGGCTTTTTCGGCTTTTTCTTTGAAGGAAAAACTTTCTCACACTTTAGAAGATGAACTTTTTTTAGAAAATAAAAGAAAAGCAGAAATAAACGCCTATAAAGTAGGATTTAAACTTCTCTTTATAGTCATTTGGCTTATGGCAATAGGAATGTTTTCTCGTAATGTGGAATGGTGTGCAATTTTTATGCTCATTTCTGTTTCACTTATCTATGCTTTAGTCATTTTTCTTAGCAACTATTTATTATACCGCTACGAAAAAGGAGAATAAGTCATGGTAGAAGATTTCATGTGCAACTTAAAGGTATATCGTGTAGCACAAGGTTTAACACAAGAACAACTGGCAGAAAAAGTCGGGGTTCGTAGAGAAACAATTATGAGGTTGGAAAAAGCACAATACAATCCATCTCTAAAACTGGCGATTGATATTTCACGGGTTCTCAATGCACCGATAGAAGATATTTTCATTTTTAAATAAGATAGTGGTAGTAAATTCGGTTCTATGTGATATTGGGAACAATAGAATATTAAGTTTTACATCAATATAAGAGTAATGCAACTATAATGTTAATTTGTATTGCTTGGAGGAACAATACCTGATGAAGATGATAATGATGTCATCGCAGAACAACTTGCAAAAATCAGTGAACAGATGGCAATTAAGAATAGGCGTAGCAAAAAAATTTGGAAAATTGCTGGGGTTATATTCCTAGTAATTGTGCTATTGAATATCCTCTTGATAATATTTAATATGTCAGTATCTAAAAACGTTTCAACAGATAGTAGCACCACTTTCATAGAAATAGGTGAAGATGATGTGATTGATGTAGAATAATTTCCAACATACAATCCCAGTTTGACAACTTTATATCCATACACACAAAGCAGTTAGTCTTAGGATTGACTGCTTTTTAACAAAAGACACCACTCAGGTGTAAAGGGTGTCTTTTTAGTGCTATTTTATTGTCATATCAAGGCTCATTCAATCGTGGTAAATTCGTGGTAAATTGAATAATTTTCTATACTTCAAATTGCTTGAAAGTATAGTGTTTATGCGGATAATCGAAAATTAGATATAAAATTTTGTTTAACTATTCTCACTATTATTTGATTCAGTGATTTTTTTCTTCTTTGGAGAAACCAGTTTGTGACCGGAATAAATGGACATGCCCATACAAAGCAATGAAGAATAGGCAAAATATTTATGTGCAGTTATAGATTTTTTGATTCCAGAATAAATGCATCCCAACATACAGAAAAGTGCTCCGAGGGACCAGTATTTATGCGATTTCATGATTTGATACCTCCTTTGATTTAACTGATTCCATCATAACGCTTTTTTTACGAATATGCAAAGAAAATTCTGAAATATAGTTCTATAGAATTAGAACTTGGTTTTGCGATTCTGTATATTTAAGATATTCACAAGTATACTAAATTCAGAACGATTATTCGTTCCGGAGGAGGTGTTACGATGGATTTGAAAGCAGTAGGACAGCGAATCAAATCAGCACGAGAAGCAAAAAATCTCACGCAAGAGGAACTGGCTGCATTAGTAAATTTAAGTCCGACGCATGTGAGTGTAATTGAGAGAGGCTTGAAAGTTACAAAATTGGATACCTTTGTTGCAATTGCGAATGCACTAGATGTTTCAGCAGATACTCTTTTAATTGATGTTGTGGCACATTCAGTTATAGGTGTTACCAATGAGCTAACAGAGAAAATAGAAAAACTTCCAATCAAAGAGCAGAAAAAATCATCAAAGTAATCCATACATTATTGGAAGAGTAATATGACAAAACTGGGAAGAGCAAGTAGCTCTTCTTTTTTTGCCTATTTATCCAGCTTTAAGTAGGAAAGTGTCTTTTCATGACAATAGAAATATGCTAAATTAGTTCTGTAGAACAAAGTATAATTCCGCTTATACATTGGAGGAAAATGAATGAGAGAGAAAACTATTTATGAGAAGATTGCAGAAAAGTACAACACAACACCAGAAGAAGTACGCAGAGAAATGCAGATAGCCATAGATGCAGGCTTTGATAATCCTAATCCGGCTGTGCAGGAAGAATGGAAGAAAATGACACTTAAAGGAGACAGACCCACACCGGAAGAAGTGATCAATTACGCAGTAAAACAATTAAAAGGAAATTAATGAAAATATGAAGAAAAAGATAATTGCAGTGATAACAGGAGCAGTGATCTTGATAATTGCTGCAGGACGTATTTATTGGAAACCTGAATCCGGTCATAAGAGAGGTGAACCGGATGTAGTAGGAACATTTTCCATAAATCGGGATGAAAATTTAACTGTGGTCGCTAACCGAGAAAATATCGAGGATAGAGAAGCGTTTGCAAGAGAACTTTTGCAGATGTACAAGAATGATTCTTTTCATTCGACAAAATTCTCCACAGACAGGGGATATGCGACGAGCCTTGATATGAACATCTATTTATGGAAAGAGGGTATTGAAGATGGTGAATCGGTAATGACAGCTGAATACAGACCTGTAGAATATGGAAAGGACTATGATGTTGTCAATAATCCTGATAAATTTCAACTATATATAGATGGAAAAGAAGTAGAAGAATAACACGGTGAACTTTTTACACTGAATTATGTACGATTCTAATAATGACATGAACTTATGGGAACGTATTGCGGATACTTTGTGAACTTTATCCTGATACAATGATTATGCTGATGAAAGAAGGCATAGATAACTGAATACAAAAAGAGACGAAAGCCTCAGTAGTTAAGAAAAAACTACTGGGGCTTTTTCTCGTGCCTGAATTTCTCAGCCAATAACTGCGGGTGTGTCCCGGCAGGATAAAGGCGGAGCAGGCATGAGTTAAACAGAGGTCCGCCTTCTGAATTGAAACGAGCAACAAGATTTCAAATTCAGGAGGAACGGATATGTATATTGAACACCCATATTTTTATGAAGGAAAGTACTACGCAAATATTGATGGAGAAATGATTGAGATTACAAAAGAAGTTGCGTATGCGATGAACAATTTTTACAGAAGCAGCAAGGCAAAAAAGTTGAGATTAAGAATGAACTGGGTGAGGTTGTGGATAAGATACTGAGAGAAGTGCCTTACAGTGGACAGTCCATTGATGGGAAGGATTCGATGATTGAGGATTTCCCGGATCTGAATTGTGACGTGGAGCACAGTGTACTGAAGAAAATGGAACAGCAGGATATTCACAAAGTGATCGATCAGCTGAATACCGAGGAACGCATGATTATTTATAGCATTTTCTTTGAAAATAAGACACAGACACAGATGGCAGAGATTATGGGGATTTCCAGACAGGTATTAGCGTACAAGCTGAAAACAATCCTTAATAAAATGCGTGAAATGTATATGAAAGAATTTTACTTTAAAAATTTTTTAAATTTTGATCATCGCGCAAGTCATTTGACTTTAGTAATTAGAGGAGCTTTAAGGACTCCCTAAAATGCACCATGATAACTGAATATCCAATAATAACTGACGTGACATTTCATGCAGAGAGCACGAGGAAGATGCCGCTATAGGATTATAAGACAAAACCAATATTTTTAGTTCAGTCCGTAATGCTGCGAAAAAGCACTGACCGAAGCCAGCTGGCAAGCTGGTGATGCGATGATATGTATGAGATGCGATACACTTGCAGATTCTGAGAAGTCTGTAACTGGTAAACCTATGAACTGCTGGAGCCTGGAAACGTGAGTTTTCGGGTTGTGGTCCGGAGTATGCATTCGGGCAGGTTATTATTCCCTTCCTGCATATGCGGGAGTAACGATTCGGGGTATCGAGGATAAATAGAATCGAGCGAGCACTGTTTAATAATCAAATTGGCTATAGAGGTTATGCGGCAGAGCTTTCCGTCTTGGAAAGGAACTCTGCCGTATTCCTGTGGAGCCAATATAGCGCTATGAATGCTTTACAAATAAAAAAGGATTGGAGAGATGACAAGTGACGATTCGAAGAGGAGATATCTTATGGGCGGATCTCGGTATGTTCCCGACAACTTCGGTTCAGGGTGGAGTAAGACCGGTGATCGTAGTAAGTAACAACAAAGCTAATACATACAGTTCAGTCATTACAGTAGTTCCGCTGACGTCAAGAATATATAAGAAGCGGTATTTGCCAACACATGTATTTATCAGCAAATATGATATGACGGGAATCCGAAAAGGAAGCCTGGCACTGGCTGAACAGGTTATGAGCATTTCTACGAAATGTATTATTGAGAAATGCGGAAGAGTGAACAAGTGGAGCCTGGATCGGGTACTGAAAGCAGTACAGATTCAGATGGGAATGGAAGGAGAAGGGCATGACGGCAGAGGAATATAGAAACTATCTGGAGCAGGATTTCAGTGATGTAGATATCAATGAAATGACTGATCTACGGATGATAAAAGCAGACAGAAATAAATCGCTTCAGGAACGGAGAGATATTTTTCTGAATAAAGTAGGAAATCCATATTTGGTCCGGATCGGCAATATGAAAGTAAAAGTCAGATTTGCCAATAACGGTATATCTATGGAGCAGGCATTTGAGAATATGCTTCTGAGTGTCTGAAAAAGTACTGGCAAGATTGAGGGGACTGTGTTAAAATGTCGGTAAGGACAAATTATGCAGCCCCCTTTTATTACATGGATTTTCTGACGTAATAAAAGGAGGTAAGATATGTATCAGAATATCAATAAAATCTATCATGCCGCCATCTATGTCAGATTATCTAAAGAAGATGGCGATATTTCCAGTTCAGCAAAACTGGAAAGTAACAGCATTTCTAACCAGAAAGCTTTGATTCTGGATTTCCTGAAAGACAAAAAAGATATAGAAGTTGTTTCAGTCCGAGTTGATGATGGCTACTCAGGCTCTAATTTTGAGCGCCCAGCATTCCAGGCAATGCTGGAAGATATCCGGCGTGGGATTGTAGACTGCGTAGTGGTAAAAGATTTATCACGATTTGGAAGGGAATATATTGATTCTGGGAAGTATATCGAGAGATTATTCCGGCTCTTGGTGTGCGTTTTATTGCCATCAATGACAATTATGACAGTCTCAAGGGAAAGAATCAGGCAGACGAAATTATTATCCCATTTAAGAATTTAATCAATGATGCTTATTGCCGTGACATTTCTATTAAGATCAGGAGTAATCTTGAGATTAAGAGGAAAAAAGGCGAATGCGTGACTCCGTTTGTAGCTTTTGGATACAGGAAGGCAAAGACAGATAAGCATAAATTAGAGATTGATCCATCTGCAGGCAGTGTAGTACAGGATATTTTTAAGATGAAGCTGCAGGGAATGAGTCAGGATGCGATTGCTAATCGTTTAAATGAACTGGGTATTCTTTCCCCATTTGAGTATAAAATCAGCAGTGGCAGTCATTATGAAACAGGCTTCCGGCAGAAAGAACAGGCACTTTGGAGTTCCGTTACCGTCCGCAGGATACTGGAAAACGAGGTTTATATCGGAAACCTTGTGCAGGGAAAAAGGACGACACCGAACCATAAAGTGAAGCAGACTTATGTGAAACCGGAAGATGACTGGATCCGGATTGAGAAAAATCATGAGCCATTGGTGAGTGACCGTGATTTTGAAATTGTTCAGAGACTTCTGGGCATGGATACACGTACTTCGCCTGACCAAAAGCAAGTATATCTGTTATCCGGAATTGCTGTATGTGCGGATTGTGGTGCACCTATGACAAGAAAGGTTTCTACTGTGGCAGGGAAAAAATATGCTTATTATCTATGTTCCGCAAATAAAGAAACAAAACGCTGTTCTAGTCATAGAATACCGGAAAAGGATCTGGAAGATGCCGTACTGGTGATGCTGAAACAGCATATCCAGAATATCCTGCACCTGAAAAGAGTCCTGGAATTTGTTGGTACTGTGCCATTTCAGGAGATCAATATGAAGAAGCTGCAGGACAGGCTGGAGAAGAAAAAACAGGAGACAGAACGTTGTAAGGAGTTACGGATGATGCTCTATTCGGATATGAAAGAGGGCATTGTATCAAAAGAAGACTATGTAGAGCTTCATGCAGCCTATGGAAAGAGGCTTAGAAATGCGGAAGAGAGTATCCGTGCAATCCAGAAAGAAATGGATAGTGAGCTGGAAAAAGCAGACAATGCCAATACCTGGCTGGATTATTTTGTGAAATATCAGGATATTGAAGAACTGTCCCGCACAGTGGTGGTAGAACTGATCAGGAAAATCAGAGTATATGATAAAAAGAATATAGAGATCACTTTTGATTTGATGATTGTTATCAGACATTGCTGAATCAATTACCGGCTATGGGAGTTGATACGGTAATAGATGATGATAATAATCTGCAGGTCAAGGTAAAGGAGGTTGTATAAAATGGCACGAAAGAGTAGGAAAAACATTCCGGAAGTAGTCGGCAGTGCAACCGTCCAGACAGAGGTGAGAAGACCATTCCGGGCAGGATTGTATGCCAGAATTTCAATGGAAACAGAAGAAACATTAGAAAGAGGGACGATAGAAACCCAGGTGGAATTGATGAAAAACTTTGTAGCAGATACGGAAGATATTTCGGTTGCGGAAGTTTATAAGGACTCAGACTATTCAGGTACAAATTTTGACCGTCCTGGATTCGTACAGATGATGGAAGATATCAAGCATGGAAAAATCAATTGTGTTATTGTAAAAGATTTGTCCAGACTTGGAAGAAATTATGTCGAAACCAGCAACTATATTGAACGAGTATTTCCGTTTTTTCATGTAAGATTCCTGGCTGTGACAGATGATTTCGATTCCTTCAGAGAGGGTGTGGATCTTACAGTTCCACTGAAGAATATTATCAATGAGTTCTATTCGAAAGACCTTGCCAAAAAGAGCAGCAGCGCAAAAAAAGCTCTTTGGAAAAAAGGAAAATTTACAAGTGCCTGGGAACCGTATGGTTACAGAAAGTCAGAAGAAGACCATCATCAGCTGATCGTTGATGAAGAAGCTGCAGAACATTTGAAAAGTATATTTTCTATGTATATGGATGGCAGGAACTATAGTGATATTGCAAGACAGCTCAATAAAGATGGAGTTTTATCGCCGACTTTACAGAGAAAATTCTATAAAACCGGTGAAAAGCCGCTTCCGGAGTCAAAACCCTGGAACAATTATGAAGTGAAACGAGTTCTTCAGGATGTTCATTGCACAGGTGATTCTGTATTTGGAAAATATCAGCAAAGTGTTTTCCAGGGAAATAAACAGAGAAATCGACCAGAGAGTGAATGGGTGCATGTGGAGAATACGCATGAAGGGATTATAGATAGAGAGTTGTTTCAACAGGTACAATCTAAAATCCAGGAATATACGGAAGCTTATAAGAAGAAACATCAGCAGAACAATGGAGCTATTAGAAACCATAATTTCTATACAGGAAAGATATGGTGCGGAGGCTGTGGCAACCGCATGACGTTGTCCAGAGAAAGAAATGGCACATTCTTTTATATCTGTGGAGCCAATACTAACCATAAATCCGGAGGAAAGCAATGCAAAGGGCACAGAGTCAGAAAAGAATATGTGGATGACGATGTTCTTCGCCTGATCCAAACGCATATGAAAACCGTATTGGATACAGAAAAAATGATTCAGGAAATGAATGCAGATTCCAAAAATCAGACACAGTACCTGCTTTTGGATAAAGAGGTGGGGAAACTCCGACGGGAACTAAGCCGAATCAGTAAGCGTAAGTCGGATTTATATGAAGATTACTCGGAACGTTTGATTACAGAAGAAGAGTACATACAGTTTTCTCGGATCTATTCCAATGAAATTGAGAATATTAAGAGCCATCTGGACACAGTATTGGCGGCACAGGTTCGGTATTCCCAGGATTACCACATTGAAGAAGGCTGGGGAAATGTGATACATACTTATATGTCAAAGCGTAAGCTGACAAAAGAAATGGCAGATGCTTTGTGGATTCAATTATTATCCATGGTAAGTATGAGTATGAGATCAAGCTGGTATATGACGATCAGTTTGCAGATTTACAGAAATTAAAGAAAGAGAAGGAGGCGCAGTCAAGATGACAGATCATAGAAAAACAGCTGTTACATCCGTTTATCCGCAGAAGATGACAATGTAGATGGCAGAGCCAAAAAAGAGAGCGACAGTGTAACTTCTCAGAGAATTCTGTTAAAATCATTTGCAATTGATGAGCTGGGTGTAGCTGAGTCAGATATTCTGGAATATGTGGATGACGGTGTCAGCGGTACTCATTTTAAAAGGCAGGGATTTCAACAGCTGCAGGATGACATGAAAAGCGGAGAAATCGGCTGTGTAGTTGTAAAAGACTTTTCCAGATTTGGAAGAGACTATCTGGAAGTTGGATTTTATATTGAATATATTTTTCCACTTCTACAGATACGATTTATTTCGATTAATGACAGCTATGACAGTGCAGCAAGCAGCGGAATGACTGGTGGAATGAATGTGGCATTGCAGAATCTGGTATACAATATGTATAGCCTGGATTTGTCCAAGAAAATTTCATCAGCATTGCAGACAAGAACGAGAAATGGTACACGCCTTCCGGTAAATGCCAGATATGGCTATAAAAAAGGAAAAGATGGAAGGCTGGAAGTAGATCCGGAGGCTGCAAAAGTTGTGAAAATGATTTTTAAAATGGCAGCGGAAGGAACAAGTTTTGCAGATATTACAAGGGAATTGAACAGACAGGCGATTGCCACTTGTGATGAGCAGAAATTATCAAGAGGGGATCAGGTGCAGTTCCAGAGGTTTGACACGATCAAAAAGAAACACTGGAGCCTACGACAGTAGCGGCAATTGTCCGGGATGAGATTTATATTGGAACCAGAATCTGGGGAAAAACACGTTGCAGTATGCATACCGGTCATAAAGCAATTCTGAATGATGAAACAGAATGGGTTCGCCTGGAAAATCATCATACGGCAATTATAGACAGGGCATTGTTTGAAAAAGCAAATGAAATGCATCCAAAAAAGAAGAGAAGTGTTGCGGAATCACGCACTAATTTTACTCTGGAAAGACGTAAAAAACAGCCGGCATTGCTGCTATGTGCCAACTGTGGGCATTCTCTGTTAAAAGAAACAGAGCATCTGCTGAAATGCTCAGATGCCCGAACCAATGGAGATCCTGTGTGTCGAAGTCTGGTGATCCGGCGGGAACCGCTGGAGGAGAATATCCTTGGGCTTGTTCATCAGTATGCAGCGTCAATGTTGGAAAAAGAAAAGAAAGTATCTGCCAAAAGGCAATGCGACTACAAAGAGAATCAATACCTCAGAATTGCAAAAACAGAGCCGACAGTTGACCTCGGAAAAGATGAAGCTCTATGATAATTATAAAGATGGTCGTATAGATCGTGATTTGTATAAGCAGAGAGCTGAAAAGATAAGTGTACAGCTGGATGAAATAAAACGAAAGATAGAAGATGCAGAGAATAGTAAAAAGCTTCTTGAACAAAATGAACTTTCTGATAAAATAAAACTAAAAGATTTCTTGGGAATTCAGAAGTTCGATACAGAGAAGTTGCGTGAGATTATCAAGGTGATTCGTGTTCATAGTCAGGATGAAATTGAAATCGAATGGAATTTTGACGATATTTTTTCGGAACAGAGGTAACTTGAGCAGGACAAGAATGACTTATCATAAGATAATAAAGGTGCTGGGACTACCTGATGGAAGCGTCAGATAGTCTTCGGCAGAAAAAAATAAAATTTTTTTGTCCTATACTTGACACATCCACATGTGTGCCGCCATACATATTGTTCTAATATGGCCAAGTCAGGAATGAATCCTAAGACACTACAATACTTGATGGGACATTCAGATATAGGAGTCACTCTGAATGTGTATACTCATATGGGATTGGATGATGCAGAAAAGGAACTGCAGAAAATGCAGGGACTGGAAAAAGCGAGAAAAGAAATGGGAATTTCGGATAAAGATGATAAGCCTTTGAAGCAGAATATGTTCAAGGTGGTTTAAGAATAAAATATTATAATAGGAAATGATAGCATCTAGGTTTATGACTTGGGTGCTTTTTTATGGAAGTATTGCATGATTTATGCTATTATAACAAAAGATATGATGGTGAACTGAATGATATATTGGACTTCATCACCAATATACATAATACCTGATATCATCTTGTCAACTGGATACAAAGAGGTATATGTTAATTTGGCGTTGGAGTTAGTGTTGTTACAGAAATAGAAAGGAGATAACGGATAATGAGTGAATATACATATTCATTACCTTTTTCAAATGAAAAGTTCATGAAAGGCATAATTATGATGCTAAAAAAGGAAAATAAATATGATCTTGCTAATTTGTTAAGAGGTGCAAATGTTCAAGTTGAAAAAGGTGGTTATTCTTACTATGATGGTCATTGGGGACGGTCTGATGCTTATGCTGCATATATAACCTTTTTTGTAAACCCAGAGTATTTGGAGGTTTTGGATACTGAGGAAAACAAAGACTTGTTGGATTCGATTTGTAGCGAATTAATTCCGGCCGATGTAGGGTTTGATGTGAAAAGTGTTTCATTTACAATGGATTTGACCAAAGATTTTGAATTGGAAGATGACTTGATTTCAGATTTGGAAAACAATATTAATTCCAAGGTTCATAAGATAGTAGGTGAACTTTTGCCAGAGGACATAAGAATTAAAGGGTATCAAATGGCTGAAGCTTATACATATTTGTATTCTGTTGAAAATTCGTTAAGGCTTTTTATTGAAAAGGTTGCAAAAGAAAAATATGGGGAAGAGTATTTTGCAAGTCTTACTATTCCTCGAAGCTTACAAAAAACTATAACTGAACGTCAAAGAAATGATGATTCTAATAAGTGGCTCAGTGTCAGAGGAACAGAACTATTTTATTTAGACTTTAAGGATTTGGGTGCTGTAATAAATAACAATTGGGAGATATTTAAAGATTATTTCCCAAGTCAGGACTTCATTCTTCCAAAGTTAAACGATATGGCAGAGTGCCGAAATAAAATAGCTCACAACAGCTATGTTGATGACATTGAGAGAAATTTGATGAAAACATACTATAATGTCATTCTAAGACAGATATCAAATTCTGTGGAAGAATAAAAACTAAACTATAGTTTGGGGCTCATTTACCCATAAGTTACCGTTATAATGTCTAATTGCGAAGTAGTCTGCACCCCCTAAACTGACTACGATTTGACTACTACAGACGGAAGTGATTTGCTTCATTTTGCACTTTTTTGCAAAAATGTAGTAAATGAGAGGAGAATTACGATACCATGAAATGCTGATAAAACCTTGCAAAATACGGCATTTCAAGGCAATTTGAGAGGAGAAAAAACAATGATTCGAGTACTTTTCGTATGCCACGGCAACATCTGCCGCTCACCAATGGCAGAATTCATTTTTAAAGACATGGTTTCCAAGCAAGGTCTTTCAGACCGGTTTTATATCGCATCTGCTGCAACCAGCACTGAGGAGATATGGAATGGAATCGGGAATCCGGTATATCCTCCGGCGCGAGAGGAGCTTGCTAAGCATGGGATTGATTGTAAGGGTAAGCGCGCAGTTCAACTGACGAAGGCAGATTATGATAAATATGATTATATTCTCGGTATGGATTACTGGAATCTGAAGAATATGTTAAGAATATTGAAATCGGATCCAGAGGACAAGGTTAAGCTTCTTCTGGATTATAGTGATGATCCGAGGGATATCGCAGATCCATGGTATACAGGTGGATTTGATGTCACATATTCGGATGTGGTGGAGGGCTGTGAGGCTTTTCTGGAATATCTGAAAGATAAAAAGAAACTGTAATAAATATTGTCGATGAAATTTACTTTACAAATAGCTGTGGCTATTTTATACTATGTCTACAGCGACTCTTAAGGGGGCTTTCGCTCCCTTATTTTCTTTTTTCCGAAAACGGAAAGTCAACATTCAAATCAGGGCATCCTGCCCGTATTATTTTCAAAGCAAGAAAGGAACTGAATATGCAGAAAGACTATGAAACATTCGTAGAGAAACTGGAGATTGGTATTTATGAGGCTACAGGGATTCCGAGGGAAAATATTTCTTTTGAGAAAGAAGGCGGGAGGTTTGCGCCTGTAGGAGACAGACTGCTGGTGAAGTTTGCAGAGCATGATGATGCCTGGGAGGTCTGTGGACTTTATACACAGGAACTTTTTAAATCTTATCAGAATGGCAGTCCGTTTGAGGAAATTATAAAAGAAATCACAGATGATCTGAATCGGATAAAAAAGGCGGATATTTATGAGAAAACAAGAGTGATCAGGGATTATGAGAAGACAAAACCCCGCCTGTTTATAAGATTGCTGAATGCAGATAAATATTCCGCGGATCTTCAGGATGCGGTGTATAAAACTCTTGGTGATATTGCACTTGTGCTTTATATGAAAGTTACGGAATATGAAGGATGTGTGACAAGTACAAAAATCCGGCAGGGAATGCTGGAACAGTGGGGGAAAGAATGTGATGAAGTGTTTAAGGAGCGATTCTCAATACGTATTTCATGAGTCCGCCAAGAACTTAACAATGATGGGAACAGAG
>ENA-OQDE01000037-OQDE01000037.1-human-gut-metagenome-genome-assembly--contig:-NODE-37-length-73366-cov-3.788132_pt1 | contig 73366 bp, 88 predicted proteins | sample MGYA00242768_ERZ504595 | MGnify/ENA primary metagenome ERZ504595 (study PRJEB26092, sample SAMD00036307) | human gut metagenome | host: Homo sapiens | study: EMG produced TPA metagenomics assembly of...
GATATCATAAACTTATAGCAATCCTCTAAAATAATGCATCTTAATCCAGCCCATCAGAGTGTGAAATCCTGCGTCAGATATCTTTGCCGTGCGTCAGCACGCCTGCAGATATCTTCCTTGTCTTTCGCACTCTGCTGAACTGTCTTAAATGCATTATTTACGAGGATTGCTATAAGACATACAGAATAAGGGAAAGATGAACAGCCAGTTAAAATGGGGCGGATGCAATCAGGCAACTGCCCCATTGCTTATGAAAAAGCTTTCTGTTATAATAAAAAAGTCAGATGGGAATTTTAGAAAACAAGAAAGCATCAGGTGATTAAATGGAAAATACAAAATCACAAAGAAAGTCGTATTCAACAGCATCTTCCAAGAGCAGGGCGCATCGAAAAACAAAAACAGATTATTATGATTACAGTCTGGTAGCAGTTATTGTACTGCTGACCTGTTTTGGGCTTATCATGCTGTACAGTACAAGCTCCTATATGGCTCAGATAAATTACGGAAGCGACATGTATTTTTTTAAAAAACAGGCCATCATCAGCGTGGCATGTATTATCATGGCACTGATCATTTCCAGGCTCAATTATCGGATACTGAACCGTTTTAGCACAGCTTTGTATGTAGCGGCACTGGTGTTGATGGCACTGGTAAAAACACCGCTGGGGCAGTCTTCTCATGGTGCCCAGAGATGGCTGAATCTTGGACCGGTTCAGTTCCAGCCGGCAGAGCTTGCCAAGATAGCAGTTATTGTCGGCCTCCCATATATGATCGTGCATATGGGAAAGAAAGTCCGTACCTTAAAAGGCTGTATGGTTCTTGCTGTTGTGGGAGGCGGACTGGCACTGGCTGCATATGTATTTACGGATAATCTGAGTACAGCAATTATTATTTTCTGTATTACTGCAGGACTGATTTTTGTGGCTCATCCGGATATTAAGATTTTTATGATTATTGCAGGCGTTGTTATTGCGCTGGCAGTGATCGGAGTCATTTTTCTGAATGCGACAGTGAGTGTTGATGGAAGTGGAAGCTTTCGTCTGAGACGAATCATGGTATGGCTTCATCCGGAAGAATATGCGGACAGTTGGGGGTATCAGACAATTCAGGCATTGTATGCGATTGGCTCGGGAGGATTTTTTGGCAGAGGACTTGGAAACAGTATTCAGAAGCTGGGAAGTGTACCTGAGGCACAGAATGACATGATTTTTTCAATTATCTGTGAAGAACTGGGGATTTTTGGAGGTCTTATCGTGCTGATGCTTTATGCATATCTGTTATACAGGCTGTTTGTTATTGCACAGAATGCACCGGATATGTTTGGCTCACTTATGGTCAGTGGGATTTTTATTCACATAGCATTGCAGGTTATTCTTAATATTGCGGTTGTTGTAAACCTTATGCCGAATACAGGTGTCACTCTTCCGTTTATCAGTTATGGAGGTACGTCGATCGTATTCCTTATGGCAGAGATGGGACTTGCGCTGAGTGTGGCAAGGCAGATTAAATTTGAGGAATAAAAAATGTAATAAAATAGTGCTTGACAAACAGGAGGGAAGAATATATACTTTGAACATCAAAGTAATCAATCCCGATAAAACCAAATCTGAATAAATGAGACGTATTTACTGGTCTGACGGATGATAAGGTTGAAAACAAGAAAAAGCAGAATCATCATCTGCTTAACAAAAATAATAAAAAACAAGTGATAACCGGAGCAGGAAAAAGAGAAGCATTCCGGGGCTTGAATTAAAGGAGAAGAGAAAATTATGTTAGAAAAAATGAGTGAAATGATCGCAGAGCAGTTAAATTGTGATGCAGCAGGAATTACTGCTGAAACTTCTTTCAAGGATGATCTTGGCGCAGATTCACTTGACCTGTTTGAGCTGGTTATGGCTCTGGAAGATGAATACAATATTGAGATCCCGGCTGAAGATCTTACAGATTTAACAACAGTCGGAGCTGTTATGGATTATCTGAAAAACAAAGGCGTAGAGGCTTAATCATATAGAAATGACAAATAACTCCTTGGAGCCAGAGATGGCTTCGGGGAGAATTTTTTGACATTATAATTTGAATATCAAAATATTTTAAACTAAAATAATTTGCAATCAGAAACAAATTGTTATCATCTGATATAAACATAAAAATAAAGGAAAGGAAAATGATATGTCTAAAATTGCATTTGTATTTCCGGGACAGGGTGCACAGTATACAGGAATGGCGAAAGATTTTTATGAAAAATATGCTGTAAGCCGCGAAGTATTTGAAAGCGCATCAAAAGCATCCGGACTTGATGTGAAAGCTTTATGCTTTGAAGAAAATGACAGATTAAATATTACAGAATATACACAGATTGCCATGCTGACAGCAGAAATCGCAATCTTAAGAGCTGTAGAGGAAGCCGGAATCAGGTCTCAGGTAAATGCTGGACTGAGCCTTGGAGAATACGGAGCACTGGTGGCCTCCGGTGTTATGAAGGAAGAGGATGCATTTACTGTAGTGCGAAAAAGAGGAATTTTTATGCAGGAGGCATATCCTACAGGTGGTGCAATGTCCGCTGTTCTTGGAACAGATGCAGAGCTGATTGAAAAATCTGCAATGAGACACAGGGAATTGTATCCATTGCAAATTATAACTGTCCGGGACAGATTGTGATCACAGGCGAGGAGACAGCAGTTGCAGCAGCAGGGGAGGCATTAAAGGCAGCAGGCGCCAGACGTGTGATTCCTCTTAAAGTCAGTGGCCCATTTCACTGTGAACTTCTCAAAGGCGCAGGGGAAAAACTGGGACAGGAACTTGAGAAGGTAGAAATCCAGTCATTTACAGTACCTTATGTGACAAATGTAACTGCACAGTATGTGACAGGACCGGAGCAGGTAAAGGAATTGCTTGTCAGCCAGGTTTCATCCTCTGTGCGCTGGCAGCAGTGTGTAGAACAGATGATTGATGATGGTGTAGATACTTTTATTGAGATTGGACCGGGAAAAACTCTGACAGGATTTCTCAAAAAGATCAACAGAAATGTAAAAGCATTACATGTTGAGAAAACAGAAGATCTGGATGAAGTGAGAAAGGAGTGTCTGTAAAATGCTGAAAAATAAAATTGCCCTGATTACAGGTGCAGGACGTGGAATCGGACGAGCCATTGCTATTGCTCTTGCAAAGGAAGGTGCAGAGGTGGTTATCAATTACAATGGTTCTGAAGAGAGAGCGAAGGAAGTAAAACAGACCATCGAAGAAAACGGTGGAAAAGCTTCCATATATAAATGCAATGTCAGTGATTTCGCAGCCTGTGAAGCAATGATCAAAGATATAGTTAAAGAATACGGACACCTTGATATTCTGGTTAATAATGCAGGAATTACCAAAGATGGTCTGATCATGAAAATGAAAGAAGAGGATTTCGATTCTGTACTTAATGTAAACCTGAAAGGTACATTCAATACAATCCGTCACAGTGCCCGTCAGATGCTGAAACAGAGAAGTGGAAAGATCATCAATATTTCTTCTGTTTCCGGAATCCTCGGAAATGTGGGCCAGGCAAATTATGCTGCATCCAAAGCAGGTGTGATCGGTCTGACAAAAACAATGGCAAGAGAGTTGGGCAGCCGGGGAATTACGGTAAATGCCATTGCACCCGGATTTGTCGACACAGAGATGACAGAAGTACTCTCAGAAGAAATCAGGGAAAATGCATGTAAGCAGATTATCCTGGGACGTTTCGGAAAGCCTGAGGATATTGCAAATACAGCAGTATTTCTGGCATCAGACAAAGCAGACTATATTACAGGACAGGTCATCAGCGTAGATGGCGGTATGAACGTATAAATAAGGAGAACAAAATGAGAAGAGTTGTAATTACAGGTATGGGAGCAATCACTCCGGTAGGCCTTAGTGTAGAAGAATTCTGGAACAGCGTAAAAGAAGGAAAAACAAACTTTGCAGAAGTAACACGTTTTGATTCCACAAATTACAGAGCGCATATGGCAGCAGAAATCAACAATTTTAATCCAAAGGATTATATGGATTTCAAATCTGCAAACGTATGGAGCTTTTCAGCCAGTATGCGGTAGCAGCAGCAAAAGAAGCTATTGAGCAGTCCGGACTGGATATGACAAAAGAAGATCCCTTCCGTGTAGGCTGTAGCGTGGGAAGCGGTATCGGAAGTATGCAGGTGGTAGAGAAATCCTGCGAAATTCTCAACACAAAGGGACCAGGAAGACTGAATCCTCTGATGATTCCTCTTCTGATCTCCAATATGGCATCCGGAAATGTTTCCATTCAGTTTGGACTCCGCGGAAAGAACATTAATGTTGTAACTGCCTGTGCAACAGGAACCCACAGCATTGGAGAAGCATACCGTACTATTCAGTGCTCTGATGCAGACGTTATGGTTGCAGGTGGAACGGAAGCAGCTATCACACCAACAGGCTTTGGTGGTTTTGCGGCACTGACAGCATTGACCTCACCCACAGATCCTGAGAGATGTTCCATCCCTTTTGACAAAGAAAGAAGCGGTTTTGTAATGGGTGAGGGTGCCGGCGTGGTAGTTCTGGAAGAACTGGAGCATGCCAAAGCACGTGGAGCGAAAATCCTTGGCGAGGTTGTCGGATATGGTGCAACAGGAGATGCTTATCACATTACATCCCCTGCAGAGGACGGTTCCGGTGCTGCCAAAGCTATGGAATGGGCTGTAAAAGAAGCAGGAATTTCCACAGATGATGTATGGTATGTAAACGCACATGGTACAAGCACACATCATAATGACTTATTTGAAACAATTGCCATTAAGAAAACATTTGGTGAACACGCAAAAGAAATGAAAATAAATTCTACAAAATCTATTACAGGACATCTTCTGGGAGCTGCCGGTGCAGTGGAAGTGATCACCTGTGTAAAAGAACTTCAGGAAGGTCTGATCCATCAGACTGTTGGTTATAAGGTGCCGGATGAACAGTGTGACCTGGATTATGTAGGAAACGGTAATGTAAAGATGGATATCAAATATGCACTTACCAATTCTCTTGGCTTTGGCGGACATAACGCATCCTTACTTATTAAAAAGTACGAAGACTGATCACGCAGATAATAAATGGTATGGTGATTTTGAAAACAATATACGACAGTGATCTTATAATATAGCTATTTCAGCAGGAGGAAATAAATGGAACTGGCAAATATATTAGAACTGATCCACGCAGTCAGCGATTCAGATCTCACAGAATTTAACCTGCAGGACGATACCTTAAATATTTCCATGTCAAAAGAGAAAACAATTGTACAGCAGATGGCAGTCAATACTGATCCGGCAGATGCTCAGCAGTATCAGCCGGTAGTGCAGCAGGCTGTACATGTAGAATCCGTCAATGCTGTTAACGATGAAGTACAGACAGGAAGTGTGGTAAAATCTCCTCTTGTAGGTACCTATTATGCAGCATCTTCTCCGGAAAATCCCCCCTTTGTAAAAGTAGGAGATAAAGTAAGCAAAGGTCAGGTCCTTGGCATTGTGGAAGCAATGAAGCTGATGAACGAGATTGAATCAGAATTTGATGGTACAGTAAAAGAAATCCTTGTAGAAAACGAGCAGATGGTAGAGTTCGGACAGCCGATGTTTGTGATAGAATAGAAGAAGGAGGTAAAAAACTATGAAACTTACAACAAAAGAAATCATGGAGATCATTCCCCACAGACACCCGTTCCTCCTGATTGATACTATTGAAGAACTGGTGCCGGGTGTGAAGGCAACAGGAAAGAAATGTGTTACCTATAATGAGCCGCATTTCGCAGGACACTTTCCACAGGAACCGGTTATGCCGGGAGTTCTGATCGTTGAAGCGCTTGCGCAGACAGGTGCAGTTGCAATTCTGAGTAAACCGGAAAATAAAGGAAAGATCGCATATTTGCATCGATCAACAATGCAAAATTCAAGAACAAGGTAGTTCCCGGAGATACCCTTACTCTCGAAGTAGAGATCATTAAGGAAAAAGGTCCCATGGGAGTGGGAAAAGCAAAAGCAACAAACCAGGACGGTAAGGTAGCAGTGATCGCAGAGCTGACTTTTGCAGTAGGAGCATAACAGATGTTTAATAAAATTTTGATCGCCAATCGTGGTGAAATTGCAGTGAGGATCATCCGGCATGTCGTGAGATGGGAATCCGCACAGTAGCCGTATACTCAGAAGCAGACAGAGATGCCCTGCATACCCAGCTTGCAGATGAAGCAGTATGCATCGGAAAGGCACAGTCATCAGACAGCTATCTGAACATGGAGCGAATCTTAAGTGCTACCATTGCCACAAAAGCAGAAGCAATCCACCCGGGATTCGGATTTCTCTCAGAGAACAGCCGTTTTGTGGAAATGTGTGAGAAATGTAATGTGGCATTTATAGGTCCTTCCGCAGAAGTAATTTCCAGAATGGGAAATAAATCTGAGGCGAAAAACACAATGCGGAAAGCTAAAGTCCCGGTAGTTCCCGGCACAAAGGAACCGGTCTACACAGTAGAGCAGGCTTTGGAAGCTGTAAAGGAAATCGGTTTTCCGGTCATGATCAAAGCATCAGCAGGCGGCGGTGGAAAAGGAATGCGTGTAGCCGGAAATGAACAGGAATTTGCCAAATTGTTTGAGACAGCACAGCAGGAGTCGGTCCATTCCTTCTCCGATAATACCATGTATCTGGAACGGTTTGTGGAGAATCCCAGACATGTTGAAGTGCAGATTCTTGCGGATAAATACGGAAATGTAGTTCATCTGGGAGAACGAGACTGCTCTGTTCAGAGACGTCACCAGAAAATGATCGAAGAGTCTCCATGTATCGCAATCTCTGATGATCTGAGAAAGAAAATGGGTGAGACAGCAGTACGGGCAGCAAAGGCAGCAGGCTATGAAAGTGCAGGAACCATAGAATTTCTTCTGGATCAGTCCGGAGAATTTTATTTCATGGAAATGAACACCAGAATCCAGGTAGAACATCCGGTAACAGAATTTGTGTCTGGTGTAGACCTGATCAAAGAGCAGGTCTGCATTGCGGCAGGTGAACCGTTAAGCGTTCAACAGAAAGACATAGAAATCCGCGGTCATGCCATGGAATGCAGAATCAATGCCGAGGATCCTGAGAGACATTTCATGCCATGCCCTGGTAAGATCACTGACTTACATCTTCCCGGTGGAAACGGAATCCGCGTGGATACAGCAGTTTATAATGACTACGCAATCCCGCCCTACTATGATTCTATGATTGCCAAGATCATTGTTTATGACAAAGACCGCCGCAGTGCATTCGAAAGATGATCAGTGCACTTGGAGAAGTTGCCATCGAAGGAGTAAAAACTAACGTGGATTTTCTGTATGAACTTCTCAATCAGCCGGATTTTCAGGAAGGAAATATCACCACAGATTTCATTCCGCAGCATTATCCGGATCTGTAAAAGAAAACTGGTGCAAATATATTTTATAGTTCAGCAGAAATTACATATTTATTATTGAAAGGTAATTGATAAGCAAATCGATAAAATAATTTTTGACAGAATTAGTTTGATTAATAGTTATTAACGTTATTTTGTTGTCTGAAAGAACATCAAATTGGGTTACATAAAGGAGCAGGATTTTAATGGCAGACTTGAAGAGATTTTTTAAGAAAACAGTTTCAGAAGACCGGCATAAACAGGCCGCATCTGTTTCCGTACCTGAAGGCTTATGGATCAAATGTCCAAAGTGCGGAGAAATGGTTTACAGAGAAGACGTAATATCCAACGCCTATGTGTGCCCGAAATGCGGAGGATATTTCAGAATCAGTGCGAAACGCCGGATCAAAATGATCGCAGATAAAGGAAGTTTTAAAGAGTGGTTCACAGGAATTGACAACAGCAATCCACTGGACTATCCGGATTATCCGCAGAAAATTGAGGATCTGAGAGAAAAAACACACCTTGATGAGGCAATTCTCATCGGAGAAGCCACCATCGGAGGAATCCGTACAGTAATCGGAGCCATGGATACCAGATTTCTCATGGCTTCCATGGGATATGTGGTGGGAGAAAAGATCACCCGCTCATTTGAAGAAGCAACAAAACAGGGACTTCCGGTCATTCTGTTCTGTTGCTCCGGCGGTGCCAGAATGCAGGAAGGAATTGTATCACTGATGCAGATGGCAAAAACCTCCGCAGCCATTAAACGTCACTCCCAGGCAGGGCTTCTCTACACATCTGTGCTGACAGACCCGACTACCGGTGGCGTTACAGCAAGCTTTGCCATGCTTGGAGATATTATCCTTGCAGAGCCAGGCTCACTGATCGGATTTGCCGGCCCGAGAGTCATTGAACAGACTATAGGTCAGAAACTGCCGGAGGGCTTCCAGAGACCGGAATTTCTTCTGGAACATGGATTTCTCGACGGAATTGTTGAACGAGGCTCTATGCGGGATGTTCTTTCGCTGATCCTGAAACTGCATGATACCAGAAAATGTTACGGAGAATTTCCACAGGAAACATCTGCCAGATCTTTCGATACTTTTGGCAAAAAGAAAAAGCAGAAGAAACAAAAAAATCTCACAGCCTGGGACAGAGTCCAGATTGCCAGAAGCAGTGACCGTCCGTCAGCAGCGGAATATATTGATGCCATTTTTGATGATTTCATGGAATTTCATGGTGACAGAGGTGTCAGAGACGACAATGCCATCATCGGCGGCATTGCTACACTGGACGGACAGCCCGTTACAGTAATCGGAATCCGTAAAGGGCATACTACAAAAGAAAACATCAGATGTAACTTCGGAATGCCATCGCCGGAAGGGTACAAAAAGGCGCTTCGACTGATGAAACAGGCAGAGAAATTCGGACGTGCAGTCATTGCATTTGTAGACACTCCGGGGGCATTCTGTGGACTGGAAGCAGAAGAACGGGGACAGGGCGAAGCCATTGCAAGGAATCTTCTGGAAATGTCCGATTTGAAGGTGCCGGTTCTTTCAGTTGTAATTGGTGAAGGCGGCAGTGGCGGTGCACTTGCACTTGCAGTCGGCAATGAAGTCTGGATGATGGAAAATGCAACCTACACCATCCTTTCACCGGAAGGCTTTGCATCCATTCTCTGGAAAGACAGCAGAAAGGCACCGGAAGCTGCGGAGGTCATGAAAGTAACGGCGGCTCATCTGAAAGAACTGGGAATTATTGAACGGATCATACCGGAGGAATATCCTGCAAGTGAGGAGAATTTGCCGGAAATTGCAGAGTATATGAAGATCAGAATGAAGCAGTTTCTTGAGAAACAAGCTGGTAAAAGTGGGGAACAGATCGCACAGGAACGGTATGAGAGGTTTCGTAAGATGTAGCGTGTGAATGGCAAAAGGGACGCGCAGAAAAATATTTTATTTGGAGTGCGATTTCGGGGTCTAAGATATTCTAAGCTCTCAGAAATCTGCTAAAGGCATGAGCCGTCTTGTCAAACTCGCTCCGTTGCAAACTTCGCTCAGACAGTGATGCAGCCGGCTCATAACGCAGATTTCTGAGAACTAAGAATATCTAAGACCCCTGCAAATGCACTCCAAATAAAATATTTTTCTGCGCTGGTTTGTTGCAAGTTGTCATGCACTTTCTTAGGGTTTATATTTATAGTAAGTCTCTTAATTGATGTATTTGAGACAGCGGCTCATGTTTTTAGCGGCTTCCCGAATGCCTAGAAATACAATGGTTCCGAAACTGAGCCCCCAAACATAATTGCTTCCCATGCGTCCCTTTCCATAACAAACTTTTTTAAAAATTCATCCATCCCGACTTGAAATAAGAAAGCCTCTGACGTATAATAAACCCGAAAGTAGAAAGGCGCTGCTTTTAAGCAGGGTCTTTTTTTACAGATTTTGAATATATAAAAAATTCAGGAGTGAAAAAAGTTATGGCTAAGATCAGAACAAGATTTGCACCAAGCCCTACAGGCAGAATGCATGTTGGAAATTTAAGAACAGCATTATATGCATACCTTATTACAAAACATGAAGGCGGAGATTTCATCCTCCGTATTGAAGATACAGACCAGGAACGTTACGTAGAAGGCGCTGTAGATATTATCTACCGTACTCTTGCAAAAACAGGACTTCTCCATGATGAAGGTCCGGACAAGGACAAAGGCTTTGGACCGTATGTTCAGAGCGAGCGTCAGGCACAGGGGATCTATCTGAAATATGCACAGCAGTTAGTAGAACAGGGTGATGCATACTACTGTTTCTGTAAGAAGGAAGAACTGGAAGGTATGAAACGTGTTGTGGCAGGAAAAGAGATTTCCATTTATGACAAACGCTGCCTTAAACTTTCCAAAGAAGAAGTACAGCGTCGTCTTGATGCAGGAGAACCACACGTAATCCGTTTTAATATGCCAACAGAGGGGACTACAACATTCCATGATGTAATCTACGGAGATATCACAGTAAACAATGAGGAACTGGAAGATCTGATCCTGATCAAATCTGACGGATACCCAACTTATAACTTTGCAAACGTAATCGATGACCATTTAATGGAGATCACACACGTAGTAAGAGGTAACGAGTATCTTTCCTCAGCTCCGAAATACAACCGTATCTACGAAGCTTTCGGATGGGATATCCCGGTTTATGTACATTGTCCGCTGATCACAGATGAGACACACCAGAAGCTTTCCAAACGTTGTGGACATTCCTCTTATGAAGACCTGCTTGATCAGGGATTTGTTTCAGAAGCGATCATCAACTATGTGGCACTTCTCGGATGGAGTCCTTCTGACAACAGAGAGATCTTTACACTGGATGAACTGGTACAGGTATTTGATTATCATCATATCAATAAATCTCCGGCAGTATTTGATATTGCGAAACTTCGTTGGATGAATGGTGAGTATATCAAGAAAATGGATGCGGATGAATTCTATGAGAGAGCACTTCCGTATATGAAAGAAGTTCTGAAGAAAGACTACAACTTCAAGAAGATTGCAGGAATGGTACAGACCAGAATCGAAACATTCCCTGACATTCCGGCTCTGATTGACTTCTTTGAGGAAGTACCGGAATATGATTCCGCCATGTACTGCCATAAGAAAATGAAGACAAATGAAGAGACTTCTCTTACAGTATTAAAAGAAGTACTTCCGGTTCTGGAAGAACAGGAAGATTATACAAATGATCCGTTATTTGAAACATTAAGTGCATTTGTAAAAGAGCATGGTTATAAGAACGGATATGTAATGTGGCCTCTGCGTACTGCTGTTTCCGGCAAGCAGATGACGCCGGCCGGTGCTACTGAGATCATGGAGATCATCGGTAAAGACGAGACAATCAAACGAGTAAAGGCAGCTATTGAGAAATTAAGCAAATAAATATGAAGAGAAATCCATCTCAACTTCGGGCAATCACTCACCTGTCAGGACCTATGATGGTCCTGGCAGTCCCGGCTCGGGGAAAACTTCCGTTATTGTGGAGAGAACTGCATACATGATCAATGAGGGGAAGATACCGGCTTCTTCTATTTTGGTTGTAACTTTTTCCAGAGCAGCGGCAACAGAGATGAAAGAACGGTTTTTGAAATTCGTGGGACAGAACAGAAGCGAAGTGACTTTTGGAACTTTCCACGGAATTTTTTATGGGATTTTGAAAGCGCCTATCATCTGAGTGCGGCCAATATTCTTTCTGAGGAAGAGAAATTCAGTATTCTACGTGAGATGACTGAGAAATATGGACAGGAAATGGCTCAGGAGGGAGATTTCATTGAAGAAGTTGCCAGGGAAATCAGTGTCGTAAAGGGGAACTGTATTTCTCCGGAGCATTATTATGCATCCTGTTGCTCGGATGAGATATTCAGGGACATTTTTCATGGCTATAAGCAGGCTCTGAAGGCGAAACGCAAGCTGGATTTTGATGATATGATCCTCTGTTGTTATGAACTTTTTTCTCAGAGACAGGATATCCTGAATGCATGGAGAAGAAAATTTGTCTACATTCTGGTGGATGAGTTTCAGGATATCAACAGCTTACAATACAAGATTTTGCAGATGCTGGCGGCACCTGTCAATAACCTGTTTATTGTAGGGGATGATGACCAGTCCATCTATCATTTCCGGGGCGCAAGACCAGAGATTATGTTAAATTTTACAAAGGATTATCCGAAGGCAGAGACAGTCCTTCTGAATGTGAATTACCGGTGCAGTAAGAATATCCTGCGTACAGCCATGGAAGTGATCGGATGTAATACCAGACGTTTCAAAAAGCAGCTGGATACTCCAAATGAAGAAGGGATGCCTGTGACGTGCAAGGAATTTGATAATCCAAGAGAAGAGTATATGTGCGTGGTGGCAGCACTGAAAAAAAGAATGGAGCGCGGCGAGGATCTGCTGAATACGGCAATCCTGCTTCGTACAAATCAGGAATCGGAAGGTCTGATCAATGTACTGATGGAATATCAGGTTCCTTTTACAATGAAAGAACAGCTTCCCAATCTTTTCCGCCACTGGATCTGCCGGGCGCTTCTGGCTTATCTTGAAATGGCAGCAGGAGACAGGAGCAGGAAGAATTTTCTGGAGATCATGAACCGGCCAAATCGCTATATTTCCAGAGAAGCGTTGAACAGTTCGCAGATTAATTTTAATGAACTTCGGGAATATTATAAAGACAAAGACTGGATGTGCGACAGGATTACCACACTGGAAACGCATCTGAGGATTCTTGGTACTCTTTCCCCTTTTGCTGCGATTAATTTTATCAGAAAAGGAATGGGATTCGAAGAATACTTGCGTGAATATGCACAGTATCGTAAAATAAAACCAGAGGAACTGCTTGAGACCCTGGACCGGATCCATGAGAGTGCAAAAGGCATGAAAACCCTGGCGAAGTGGCAGGCTTACATAGAAGAATATACGAAGCGCCTGAATGAACAGGCAAGGAAACAGCAGGATAAAAAAGAAGGAGTGACTATATCCACACTCCATGCGGTAAAAGGTCTGGAATATGATATTGTGTATATTCTGAATGTTAATGAAGGAAGCATTCCATATCGCAAGGCGGTTTTGGCAGAAGCAGTGGAAGAAGAACGAAGATTGTTTTATGTAGGGATGACCAGGGCGAAAAAGAAGCTGGTGCTTGCCTATGTGAAACGCCAGTATGAGAAGGAACGGGAGCCTTCCCGGTTTCTTGAGGAGACAGGCCTATGAATAAAGGAATTATTTACTGTACAAAAATACGGGAAGAATATGAAGGCGCACATATGGAGCATATGATCGCAGAGAAACTTCTGGAAATCGCACTGAAAAAAGAATATGGAATCAATCTGTACAATGAACCCAGAGCAGAGGGAGAACATGGAAAACCATTCCTTTCCTATCGTCCGTCCCTGCATTATAATATCAGTCATTCCGGAAAATATGTGGTATGTATTCTGGCTGATCAGGAGGTTGGAATTGATGTGCAGATTCATTGCAGAGCCAATTATGAAAGAATGCTCAGACGTATGGTACCCCGGGAACAGTATCTCGAAATTCTCTCAGATATAAATGTGGAAAAGAAATTTTTTGAACAGTGGGTACTGAGGGAAGCTTATATCAAATGGACCGGTGAGGGGCTTTCCAGAGACATGAGGACTATATCCATGGATGAAGGCAGTCATATGCTGCTTGATATGGAAGACGGTTACAGTGGAGCAGTATGGGCAATGAATCCCATGGAAATCAACTGGAAATATGAAGACATCATACTTGGGTAAGACATGAACAGACAAACGAAGAAAGAAATCCGGAGACTGGCAGTGAAGATTCTTGTAGCAGTACTGGCACTTGGACTGGCTTTCTGGGGATATGCTTTCGTATACAGGGGTAAGACGGAACCTCCTGCAAAATATCCGGTAACCAACCAGGATGCTGCAGTATATTCATTACGCGGACAGATACAGATGCTGTCGCAGCAGGAGGAGTTAAATACCTTTGCCTTTGAGGGCAGAAAAAAAGAAAAAGAGTACGGAACTTATATTATTCCCGGACTGAGATATACAAGAACATTCCTGAATGCAGAGGGTACAAAACAGGCGGTATGTACTTCCATGACTCCTCAGGGACTTGCAGTGACCGATGAGTATGTACTTGTAAGTGCCTATTGCCATACGGAAAAACATAACTCTGTTATTTATGTGATCAACAAAGAAACTCACAGATTTATCAAAGAGGTAGTCCTGCCAGGTCTGCCTCATGTAGCGGGCTTGCCTATGATCAGGAACATGATATGCTGTGGTATTCTTCAAATACCAATGGAATCGCACAGGCAATCAGCATTAAGATGGATGTGCTGCGTGACTATAATTATGCGGATAACCATATGCCTGTGCAGGTAAATCAGACATGTAGTCTTTATGGAATCGTGAGAGATTCTTTTATGACTTTCTATAAGGGGTGCCTGTATGTAGGATGTTTTAACAAATATACAGAGAGCACCATCGCGAGATATGCGGTGGATTCAAAAGGTGATCTGGTGAATACTTTTAATGAGGAACTTGGCATGATGTTTGAAATGGCGGTTCCGCTGGATTATTCTACAATATCAGAACAGGCACAGGGAATGGTTTTTTATAACGATAAGCTGTTGTTGTCTCATTCTTTTGGTATTCTGCCATCCAGGATTGTTTTTTATGAACAGTCGGATAAACGTCTGTATGTCAATGAAAATTCTGCAAGATCATACAGAATGCCTGAGATGATCGAGCAGATTGTTGTAGAGGGGGATGAACTTTACGTACTCTTTGAATCAGGAGCTTATGCGTACAGGGGGTATGCAGGAAATGTGGTAGACCGGGTTCTGAAGCTGAATCTGATAAAAATGGAAGAGTCTTATCAGGAAGAGTACTAAAATCGGTTTGTCCACATATATTAAGTGTAAAGAGGTGAGACATATAGAAGCGCAGCAGATTGAAAACCTGTTTGCCGGAAATATCCGGAATCTTTTAATGGATGCGAAGCTGGATTATGATAAATTATATGAGATACGCCTTCGTGTAGGCGCCCGTTGTTTTTAACTTATGACGGAGGAGAGTGTTTTCTGCGAAAACCGGGTCAGGAACAGTATCTGGTGACAACGGAAGATCTGAAAGAAACACTGGAATATGTCACAGGATATTCCCTGTATGCTTATGAGGATGAGATCAGACAGGGATTTATCAGTGTTCAGGGTGGTCACAGAGTAGGTGTGACCGGAAAGGTGGTGTTGGATCGGGGCAGGATCATGGGAATGAAATATATTTCCTGCATCAATGTCCGTCTGGCACATGAGATTCAGGGATGTGCGGATAAGGTGATGTCTTATATCCGTACAGAGAAATGGGTTGCAAATACATTGATCATTTCACCGCCAAGGTGTGGAAAGACTACGCTGCTCAGAGATATTATCAGGCAGCTCAGTAATGGATGGGCAAATACTCAGGGTCTTACAATAGGTGTGGTGGACGAGAGAAGTGAGCTGGCAGGCTGTTATCAGGGAATTCCTCAGAATGATCTGGGAATGCGTACAGATGTGCTGGACTGCTGTCCGAAATCAGAAGGTATGCAGATGCTGGTCCGTTCCATGTCACCGGATGTGGTTGCAGTGGATGAGTTAGGCTGTGAAGAGGATTTCAAGGCAGTTGACTCAGTGATCCACTGCGGATGTAAGCTGATCGCAACTGCACATGGAAGCTGTCTGGAGGATGTTCTGGATCAGCCATTTTTTTATAAGCTTATGGGTGAGAAAGTATTTGAACGTTATATTATCCTGGACAAAAATGCTCAGGCAGGATGTCTGAAAGCTGTATTAGATGAAAATGGAAAAGTATGCTTAGAACAGTAGGATTATGTGTAATTGTAATTTCCGGTATCGGTTGCGGTTTTGCCATGAGCAATGAACTTGGCAGACGCAAAAAGATGATGGAAATGATCTTACGGATGATCATCCTCCTAAGAGGAGAAATACGTTATGGAAATAAATCTCTGTACGATGCCTTTACAGGTGCTTCCGGGAAACTGGAAGGGAAGTACAGAGAATTTTTTATACTTACGGCACAGAAAATGAAAGAAAAAACAGGGGATTCCTTTGGGACAATCTTCAGAGAATCGGCCGGAAAGTGTCTGGATCTGGATTGTCTTTCGCAGGAAGAGAGAGACAGATTTTATTCACTGGGAGATCAGCTTGGTTATCTTGGACTGGATATGCAGCTAAAACAGATGGATCTGATGGAAAAGGAAACAGAATATGCGATCAGGGAACTCAGGAAAGATTTTTGTGAAAAAAGAAAATTATACCGCAGTATGGGAATACTGGGCGGAATATTTGTGGCTGTGTTTTTTGGTGAGCATGTATTTATAATCTGTTTCTTTACTGTGTAGATTACTGTTTTGCTATATCTGGCAGCAGAAGCCGGAAAGGAGAGACTGTGGAGGTAAGTCTTATTTTTAAAATCGCTGCAGTAGGGATTCTGGTTTCTGTTCTCTGCCAGATCCTAAAACACAGTGGAAGGGATGAACAGGCATTTCTGGTAAGCCTGGCGGGGCTTCTGATGGTGCTGTTCTGGATTGTTCCATATATTTATGAACTGTTTGAAAGTATTCAGCAGTTGTTTGTGCTGTGATTTCAAATCAACTGTTATGGCAGTTGACAGAACAGAAAGAGGTTTGAATGGCATGGATATTGTGAAAGTTTCAATCATGGGTATCTGCGGAATGATGCTTGGTTTTATTCTAAAAGAAACCAGACCGGAATTTGCTGCACTTGTGACCATGATGACGGGTTTTCTGATTCTTGGTCTTGCAGCAGGAAAAGTTTCTTATCTGTTTGAAACCATGAACAGGCTGAGAGAAAGCTTCCCCATAGACAGCAGTTATCTCACAGTTCTGGTTAAGATTATCGGGATTACATATATCGGACAGTTTTCATCTGCAATCTGCAAAGATGCCGGATATCAGATGATCGGAACACAGATCGACCTGTTCTGTAAACTGTCTGTGATGGTTCTGAGTATGCCGGTACTGCTGGCAATTCTGGATACGATTTCGGAGTTTATGATATGAGGCAGGATAAAGAGAGAAGTATCAGGGAACAGGCAGATCTGTGGAAAGGTTACTGGTGTATACTGGCATGTATACTTTTGGTAGGAAGAGTGTCATATCTTACATTCTTTCAGAATCATATAGTATCCGTATATGCCGCTGCGCAGACAGGACAGAAAGAAGATTCTTCAGTACAGATCCTGCAGGAGAATCTAATGGAAGAGATACAGATTGATGATGTGCAGAAAATGTTGGATGAGATTATGGATGACCATGTTTTTTCTGTCAGGGAAGCACTGATGAATATCATAAACGGGGAGGAGCCTGTTTCAAAAGAGACTGTACGGAGCTTTTTGTACAGTCTCTTTTTTCGGATATAGAGAATGAAAAAGGATTAATACTGAAACTTTTACTTGTGATTTTTATTGCAGCGGTGCTGGCAGAGTTTGATGATGTTTTCGGAAACGGACAGGCTGGCAGTATCAGCTTTTATATTGTCTATCTTGCGCTGTTTACAATGCTTATGGAGAATTTCTCAAGGCTTGGAAGTACGCTTACAAACTGGCTTCTTGGACTGACGGATTTCATGAAAGTTCTTTCTCCGGCTTATTTTATGACAGTGGCTGCATCAACCGGATCATCAACGGCTGCTGCATTTTATGAAGGGATTTTGCTGATGATCTGGGCGGTTCAGTGGCTTCTTGCAAATCTGTTTCTGCCTGCTGTAAACCTGAGTTTGCTTCTGAAAATGGTTAATTATTTGTCAAAAGAGGAGATGCTTACAAAAATGGCAGAACTTTTGGATGTAGCTGTAAACTGGGGGTTGAAAACTCTTCTGGGAGCTATTGTTGGTCTGCAGATTGTGCGGAATATGGTGAGCCCGGTGATGGATGCCATGAAGCGTTCTGCTGTTGGCAAGGCAGCGAGTGCGATTCCCGGCATTGGAAATGCAGTGACCGCTGTAACAGAATTAGTGCTGACCAGTGCAGTGATGGTGCGAAACAGTTTTGGCGCAGTAATCGTGATCTTTCTGTTGCTGATTGGAGCAGGACCGATTATCCATTATGGAAGTCTTTCTCTGGTTTATCGTTTTCTGGCTGCGATTGCACAGCCAATTTCTGACAAAAGAGTTGTGGGAGCTGAGTACAATGGGGGAGGGATGTGCAATGCTTTTAAAGCTTTTGCTGACAGCAGAAGTACTTTGCATGCTGACATTTCTGATAGTTGTAGTTTCTGTATCCTGATGAACTGACAGAAAGATTGCCGGAGGAAACATATGAAAGAAGAGCTGTATTTATGGATTCGGAATCTGGCAGTATTTTATATCTTTTTCACTGCGGCTCTGAATCTGATACCTGACCAGAAGTATGAGAAATATGTACGCTTTTTTATGGGCCTGCTGCTGATTTTTATGATGAGTACCCCGATATTTTCCATTCTTGGAAAAGGTTCGGAACTGACGGAAAGTTTTCTGGATAATTTTTCTGAAGAAAACAGAGAGAAAGAACTCCGGGAATTTCAGAATATTCAGAAAGTCTATCTGGAAAAAGGTTACGAACTGGAACTGGAACAGAAAATCCGGGAAACTCTGGAAAAAAGAGGCATAGAAGTATATAAGGTGAAAGTAAATATAAAAGGGGAGGAGACGCAGGCAAACCTTGTACTGAAGACAGAAATTTCTCAGGAGGAGAGAAAGGAGCTTAAAGATGCGCTGGTGGAAGAGTGGGGACTTAAAGAAAACAGAATTTGTATCCAGACTGTCCGAAATGAATCCGGCAAAATGGGGAATCCTGTTGCTCATCGGAGTACTTCTGGCAGTAGCGGCGATGCCTGTATCCAGTAAGCAGCAAAAGAAAAATACGGCAGGAGAGCAGAATGAAGATATGCAGAAAAGTGTTCTGGAGGAGAAACTGGAAACACTTCTTGAAAATACGGAAGGGGTGGGAAAGGTACAGGTTATTCTTATGACAGATGAGAAGAAAGACAGGCAGAGCTTCTATAATTCAGAAACCATACAGGTGACCGGTGTTCTGATTTCTGCGGAAGGCGGAGGAAATCCTGTAGTGGTCCAAAATATTCAGGAGGCGGTCATGGCATTATTTCAGGTGGATGCTCATAGAATTAGAATAATGAAAATGAAATGAGGAGATAAATGTGAAAAAAGTCATCGGAAAAAATCAGGTCATTATTACATCGCTGGCAATTCTGATTGCAGTGGCAGGATATCTGAACTTTGCGGATGTAGATCTTGGATTCAGGGATAAGGAGGCAAGTACGGACAGCAGCAGTATCCTTGAAGATGCAGGATATGATCTTACAGATGAAACTGCTCTTCTGGATGAAAATCAGGCAGATGGAGGTCTGACTGATAACAGTCTTACAGACAGTCAGGAAACGGATACTCCCGGGGAGGCTGTGTTTACGGGTTCTACAGGATTTGCCGCACAGGCAAAGATCAGCAGAGAACAGGTGCGCTCACAGAACAAGGCAGATCTGCAGGACATTATCAATAATGAAGAAATTGATGATGAAGAGAAGCAGGAGGCAATACATACGATGGTCTCGATGACAGACCTTTCAGAAAAAGAAGCGGCAGCAGAGCTTTTGCTGGAGGCGAAGGGCTTTAAGAATGTAGTTGTAAATCTTACCGGAGAAACTGCGGATGTTGTGATCCCTGAAGCAGAACTTTCTGATGCACAGAGAGCACAGATTGAAGATATTGTAAAAAGGAAAACAGGAATTGCGCCAGAAAATATTGTGATCACCCCACTGAAGGAGAGTGAAGATGCAGAAGATACAACACAGACAGATGAAACATCAGCAGATACTTCGTATGAGGAAGACAGCGAAACATCAGCACAGCCATATGAGGATACCGCAATCGATACAACTGATATTTATGACTGATATTTTGATATGAATATGCGAACATATATCTTGACAGAAAAGAGGTGCATATACTAGAATAGGAATGCTGTAAAAAATAGAAAACGTAACTGATACCGGCTGTTGCCGGTGTTTTATGCAAACAATTATAAGAAAGCGCAACAGGAGGCTGAACGTGTCTAAGTATACGAATGAAATAGAAAAAAGAAGAACATTTGCCATTATTTCCCATCCGGATGCAGGTAAAACTACACTGACTGAGAAATTCCTGCTGTATGGCGGAGCAATCAATCTTGCCGGAAGTGTTAAAGGTAAGGCAACAGCCCGCCATGCAGTGTCAGACTGGATGGAGATCGAAAAAGAGAGAGGTATTTCCGTTACTTCCTCTGTTCTGCAGTTTCATTATGATGGTTACTGCATTAATATTCTGGATACACCGGGACATCAGGATTTCTCGGAGGATACTTACCGTACACTGATGGCAGCAGATTCTGCAGTCATGGTAATCGACGGTTCCAAGGGTGTGGAGGCACAGACCAGAAAACTGTTCAAGGTCTGCGTAATGCGCATATCCCGATTTTTACATTTATCAATAAGATGGATCGCGATGCAAACGACACATTTGACCTTCTTGATGAGATTGAGAAAGAACTTGGCATCGCAACCTGCCCGATCAACTGGCCAATCGGTTCCGGTAAGAAATTCCCGCGGTGTTTATGACCGTGATACAGAGAAAATACTTACCTTTTCTGATACACAGAAAGGTACCAAAGAAGGTGTGATCGAGGAAATCCCGTTAAGTGACAGCCGGCAGATGAGATTATGGATCCAGAGCAGAAAGCACAGCTTCTGGATGAGATTGAGCTTCTGGACGGCGCAAGTGCAGATTTTGACCAGGAGCTGGTAAGCAAAGGTAAGCTGACACCTGTATTCTTCGGATCTGCGCTGACAAACTTCGGTGTGGAAACATTTCTGGAACATTTCCTGAAGATGACAACATCACCGCTTCCGAGAGTGTCTGATATTGGGGAAATTGACCCCATGGATGATGATTTCTCAGCGTTTGTATTTAAAATCCAGGCCAACATGAACAAGGCACACAGAGACAGAATCGCATTTATGAGAATCTGTTCCGGTAAATTTGACGCTTCCCAGGAAGTATATCATGTGCAGGGTGATAAAAAGATGCGTCTGCTTCAGCCGCAGCAGATGATGCAGAATCCCGCCATGTGGTAGATGAGGCATATGCCGGAGATATTATCGGTGTTTTTGACCCGGGTATCTTTTCCATCGGAGATACAATCTGTGCACCCGGTAAAAAGTTTACATTCGAAGGTATTCCTACATTTGCACCGGAACATTTTGCGAGAGTCCGTCAGATTGATACTATGAAGAGAAAACAGTTTGTTAAAGGTATCAATCAGATCGCGCAGGAAGGTGCTATTCAGATTTTTCAGGAGTTTAATACCGGTATGGAAGAAATTATTGTAGGTGTTGTAGGTGTCCTGCAGTTTGATGTTCTGAAATATCGTCTGGAAAATGAATATAATGTAGATATCCGTCTGGAAACACTTCCATATGAACATATTCGCTGGATTGCAAATAAAGAAGAAGTAAAAGTGGATAAGATCATTGGAACCTCTGATATGAAAAAGTTACTGATCTTAAGGGAAATCCGCTGCTCCTCTTTGTAAATTCCTGGAGTGTGGGTATGACAGAGGACAGAAATCCTGGCTTAATATTAACGGAATTCAGTAAATAACCCTTTTCATTTATCTGTCGATTTGGTATAATGAACAAAGATTAAAGAATCCCTCAGGAGGTTTTCAGATGGCAGAGAAAAGAATAACATATAAAATACAGGATTTAGGAGGCATTGGTGAGGTTCAGATCGCAGATGAAGTGGTCGCTATCATTGCCGGACTTGCTGCTACGGAAGTAGACGGAGTTGCTTCATGGCAGGCAATATCACAAACGAACTGGTAAGCAAACTTGGAATGAAGAATCTTTCCAGAGGTGTTAAGGTTACTGTACTCGAAGGAGTTGTAACAGTAGATCTGAACCTGAATATCGAATATGGTAAGAACATTCTTGAGACAAGTAAGAAAGTTCAGGAGAAAGTAAATCATCCATAGAGAATATGACAGGTCTTGAGGTTGCAGATGTTAATATTCATATTGCCAGTGTAGATATGGAGAACGAAAAAGGAAAGTAACCCTTTCCTTTTTTGTGTACTTAAGAGATATTTAGAAAGGAAAGCTGTTTATACAGCAAAAATTATGCGAAGAAGAGAGCAGAGAGAACATATTTTTAAATTACTGTTCATGACAGAATTTAATTCAGAGGAAGAGATGAGTGAGCAGCTTTCACTTTATTTTGATACTCTGGAGGAACTTCAGAGAAAGATCAGGAGTATATGAGCCGGAAATACCGCCATGTACTTGAAAAATTAGACGAGATCGATGCACTGTTAAATGAGACAAGCAATGGCTGGAAGACAAAGAGAATGAGCCGCGTTGACCTGACTGCCCTGCGTCTGGCAGTGTATGAACTGAAATATGACAAAGATGTACCTACAGGTGTAGCTATCAATGAGGCGGTAGAGCTTGCCAACGTTTTGGCGGTGAGACTTCCGGTTCCTTTGTAAACGGTATCCTTGGCAAGATTGCAACAGTGAAAGCGAAGAAAAATCAGAATGAAAAACACATATTCTGTAGGTCAGGTAAACCGTTATATCAAAAATATGTTTACCCAGGATTATTTACTGCAGAAGATTTATGTAAAAGGCGAGGTGTCCAATTGTAAATATCATACAAGCGGACACATCTATTTTTCCCTGAAAGATGAGACAGGAACATTGAATTGTGTGATGTTTGCCGGACACAGACGGGGACTTGCATTTGCCATGAAAAATGGCGATAAGGTGATCGTTGGCGGGAGTGTGGATGTATATGAACGCGACGGCCGCTATCAGATGTATGCAAAGGAGATTACCCTGGAAGGTGCAGGAGCTCTGTATGAGAGATATCTTGCATTGAAGCAGGAACTGGAAGATATGGGAATGTTTGCACAGGAGTACAAACAGCCCATTCCGAGATTTATCAGACGTCTGGGTGTGGTAACTGCACCGACAGGTGCGGCTGTTCAGGATATCCGCAATATTTCCTATCGAAGAAATCCCTATTTACAGATTATTTTATATCCGGCTCTTGTACAGGGGGCGGGTGCGGCAGAAAGTATTGTAAAAGGAATACAGATGCTTGATAAGACAGATGTGGATGTGATCATTGTGGGAAGAGGCGGTGGCTCTATTGAAGATCTCTGGGCGTTTAATGAAGAAATCGTGGCCAGAGCTATTTTTGAGTGCAGTACACCCATTATTTCCGCAGTAGGTCATGAAACGGATTTTACAATTGCTGATTTCGCTGCTGATCTGCGAGCTCCTACTCCTTCTGCTGCGGCAGAGCTTGCGGTGGATGATTACAGAAGTGTGATTGAAGCAGTAAGTATTTACAGGCAGCGGTTATATCGTGCAATGAGTGGTAAAATGGATCTGTACCGCAGCAGACTGGAGCATTTTCAGACAAAATTTGCTTATCTGAGTCCGGAGAACAGGCTGCGGGAGCAGAGACAGCGTCTGGCAGATCTGGAGAATGCTGTACAAAATGGAATGAACAGGAAACTTCAGGATGAGAGACACAGATTGTCTGTTTATCTGGAACGTTTTGCAGGACTTTCCCCTTTAAAGAAACTGAATCAGGGATATTCTTATGTGGCAGATAAATATAAAAAGACATTGACAAGTGTAGAACAGGTACAAAATGGGGATACCATTTATATATCTGTGACAGACGGTACGATAGAAGCAGATGTTACAGGTACGGTGAAGGAGGAGAGAATCTATGGTGAAGAAAGAAAACTGTGAGCAGTTACAGGAGGAAAAACCTCTGGAAGAGATGTTTGCAGAACTGGATCTGCTGGCTGAAAAACTGGAAAACAGAGACACATCGCTGGAGGACTCTTTTATACTGTACAGACAGGGCATGGAACTTTTGAAACTTTGCAGCGGGAAGCTGGATACAGTGGAGAAGAAAATGCTGCAGCTTAATGAGGATGGTACATTTAGTGAATTTTCAAGATGAATTAGCAAAGAGAACGGAAGAAACAGAGAAAGTGATCAGAAGCTTCCTGCCTGCAGAGGCGGGATTCGCCGGAACAATGGCTCAGGCTATGAATTACAGTATGCTGGCAGGAGGCAAGCGCCTTCGGCCAATGTTGATTTGGGAGACATATCGCCTGTTTGATGGTAAGGAAGAAGTTGTAAAACCGTTTATGGCAGGAATGGAGATGATCCATACTCATTCCCTGATTCATGACGATCTTCCTGCACTTGATGATGATGATTACAGGCGTGGCAGACTGACTACACATAAGGTATATGGGGAAGCCATGGGGGTGTTAAGCGGTGTTGCGCTGCTTAATTACGCATACGAAACCATGTTTCAGGCATTTGCCCTGACAAAAGAGCAGGATCGGGTAATCCATGCGTTGAGAGTGGTCTCACAGAAAACAGGCATTCATGGAATGCTTGGAGGACAAAGTGTTGATGTGGAAAATGACGGAAAGCCCCTTGAAAAAGAGATGCTTGACTATATTTACAGAAATAAGACGTCAGCATTGATCGAAGCCTCCATGATGACAGGCGCAATTCTTGCAGGAGCAAATGAGCAGGAAGTATCTGCAGTGGAGAAAGCTGCCGGAAATATAGGACTGGCTTTCCAGATTCAGGATGATATTCTGGATGTGACCAGCACTGCAGAAGAACTGGGAAAACCTGTACACAGTGATGAGAAGAATAATAAAGTTACTTATGTGACTCTTTTTGGAACAGAGAAGGCTGCTGAACAGGTGGAAGAACTCTCAGAAAAGGCAATCGATCTGCTGAAGAGTCTGAATAAAAATAACGAGTTTCTGTATTTGTTAATTGAAAAATTAATAAACCGCAGAAAATAAAGGAAGGATACAAATGATTCTGGAAAAGATTAAGAAACCCAATGATATCCATAAGATACCATTGGAAGATTTCGAGCCTCTGGCAGCGGAGATCAGGGACTTTTTAATCCGGTCAGTAAGTCAGACAGGCGGACATCTTGCTTCAAATCTGGGAGTAGTGGAACTGACTCTGGCTCTTCATAATGTGCTGGATTTTCCGGAAGACAAACTAATCTGGGATGTAGGACATCAGGCATATACACATAAGATTCTTACCGGAAGAAAAGATGAATTTAAGAATCTGCGACAGGAAGGTGGATTAAGCGGTTTTCCTAAGAGAAGTGAGAGCCCCTGTGATGCATATGATGCAGGACACAGTTCCAATTCAATTTCGGCAGGACTGGGATATGTGCATGCCAGAGATATTCTGGGACAGAAGCATCATGTGGTTTCTGTGATCGGAGATGGTGCTCTCACCGGAGGAATGGCGTATGAGGCATTAAATAATGCTGCAGAGTTAAAGACAAATTTTATTATTATCATAAATGACAATAATATGTCCATTTCCAGAAATGTAGGAGGCATGTCCACTTATCTGAGTGCACTGAGAACTGCAGAAGCTTATACAGGAATGAAGATGGGTGTGACAAAGGCACTGAAGAAGGTTCCGAAGGTAGGGACTGCTCTGGTAGATACTATGAGAAAAACCAAAAGCAGTGTCAAGCAGCTTTTTATTCCGGGAATGCTGTTTGAAAATATGGGGTTGACATATCTGGGACCTGTTGACGGTCATAATATGCGTCAGATGATGAAACTCTTTAATGAAGCAAAACGGGTAGAGGGACCGGTAGTTGTTCATGTCCTGACAAAGAAAGGCAGAGGATACGAACCTGCAAGTGCCCATCCGGACAGATTTCATGGAACAGGTCCTTTTGATATTAAAACAGGCCGGGTACTTCAGAAGAAAACAGTGCCGGGTTATACAGATGTTTTTTCCAAAGCACTGGTCTCTCTTGGTGAGAAAAATAAAAAACTGACAGCTATTACCGCAGCCATGCCGGATGGAACCGGACTTGTGGAATTTTCCAGGAGATTTCCGGACAGATTTTTTGATGTGGGAATCGCAGAGGAACATGCGGTGAGTTTTGCGGCGGGTCTGGCTCTTGGCGGCCTGGTTCCTGTTGTTGCCATCTATTCATCTTTTCTGCAGCGTGCTGTAGATCAGATCCTGCATGATGTATGTATGCAGAAGCTTCATGTGATTTTTGCTGTTGACAGGGCAGGGCTTGTAGGCGCAGACGGGGAGACGCATCAGGGCTGCTTTGATCTGTCTTATTTGTCCATGATGCCGAATATGACTGTTCTGGCACCGAAGAATGACAGAGAACTGGAAGAGATGCTTGCATTTGCGGTAAGCTTTGACGGACCGATTGCAATCCGCTATCCGAGAGGCAGTGCGCATCAGGGGCTTCGGGAATATCAGGCACCTGTGGAATATGGCAGAAGTGAGATTATCCGCAAAGGAAAAAAATCGCTGTGCTGGGAGTAGGAAGTATGATCCCGTCCTGCATGGAAATCTGTAAAGGACTGAAAGATGACGGCTATGATCCTACTTTTGTAAATGCCAGATTTGTGAAACCACTGGATGTGGATCTTCTTGATGAACTGGCAAAGGATCACAGTCTGTTTGTGACAGTAGAAGAGAATGTGAAAAGCGGCGGATACGGAGAGCATGTGTCTGCTTATATGGAAGCCTGTCATCCGGAAATAAGAGTGTTGTCGGCAGCTGTCTGGGATCGTTTCGTACCCCAGGGAAATGTAGAAAGCCTGCGCAGCCGGATTGGACTTGGAGTGGAAGACATCAGACAGGCAATAGAAGATAGTGAGGAATTAAGAGAGCAATGAAGAAACGTTTGGATATGCTTATGATGGAACGTGCCCTTGCGCCATCCCGCGAGAAAGCAAAGGCATTCATCATGGCAGGCGATGTATATGTTGATGGTCAGAAAGAAGATAAGGCGGGAACCATGTTCCCGGAGACTGTAAAGATTGAGGTCAGAGGAAACACTCTTCCGTATGTAAGCCGCGGTGGGCTGAAACTTGAAAAAGCTATGAAAAACTTTGATGTCACATTGGATAGTAAGGTCTGTATGGATGTAGGTGCGTCCACCGGAGGGTTTACAGATTGTATGTTACAGAACGGGGCAGTAAAAGTTTATTCCATTGATGTAGGATATGGACAGCTTGACTGGAAGCTTCGTAACGATCCGCGTGTAGTCTGTATGGAGAAAACCAATATTCGCTATGTGGTACCGGAGGATTTGGGAGAACCGGCAGATTTTTCATCAATTGATGTGTCCTTTATTTCTCTTACAAAAGTACTGCTTCCTGTAAGAAATCTCCTTACAGATGAGGGTGAGATCGTATGTCTGATCAAGCCGCAGTTTGAGGCGGGGAGAGAGAAAGTCGGAAAGAAGGGGGTTGTAAGAGATCCTGCTGTTCATCAGGAAGTGATCGAAAAAGTGCGCGATTATGCCATGAGTATTTTTATGGAGCCATGTCATCTTTCTTTTTCGCCAATTAAAGGACCGGAAGGAAATATCGAATATCTTCTTCATCTGAAAAAACATCCGGAAGGTACCGGGGTTACCGACAGCCTGAAGGTATCTGTAGAAGCTGTTGTGGCAGAGGCTCATGGACAGTTGGATTAAAAAGGCTGAGTCAGGAAGAAACTATGGACAGGTTTTATATTATTACAAACAGTGACAAGGATAAAAAACTTGAAATCACAGAAAAAATCGCAGATTATCTGAAAACACATCACAAAAACTGTGAAGTACAGCAGGCAGAAAGGAAACATGAGGGTTCCTTTCATTATACAGATCCTGATAAGGTTCCGGACGATACACAGTGTATTATTGTTCTGGGAGGAGATGGCACACTTCTTCAGGCAGCAAGGGATGTGGTGCATAAGGAAATTCCTCTTCTTGGAATCAATCTGGGAAATCTGGGTTTCTTGCAGAAGTGAATCAGACCTCTCTGTACAGTGCTCTGGATCAGCTGATGGCGGATGATTACGAGGTAGAAGAACGCATGATGCTGGAAGGAAGGGTGTACCGCGGCAGAAAACTGATCGGACAGGATATTGCATTGAATGACATTGTGATCGGCAGAGACGGTCATCTCCGCGTGGTCCGGTTTAAGAATTATGTAAATGATGTTTATCTTAACTCTTATAATGCTGATGGAATTATTATTTCAACACCTACCGGATCTACCGGATATAGTCTGTCAGCGGGAGGACCTATTGTATCGCCCAATGCCGCCATGACGATCATGACTCCCATAGCACCACACACACTGAATACAAGAAGCATTATTTTTCCTGCGCAGGATGTGATCACTGTAGAGATAGGAAAAGGAAGACACTGTGACTGTGAAAAGGGAATCGCATCTTTTGACGGAGATACATTTATCCCCATGGTCACCGGTGACTGCATTCAGATCCGACAGGCAGATGTAAAGACAAAGATTCTAAAGCTGAACCATTTAAGTTTTGTTGAGGTATTGCGCCGGAAGATGAGAGACAGCTGATCAGCAGGAGGAAATAAGGTGAAAGTTGCGAGACATGAGAAAATTATTGAACTGATTCATCAGTATGATATTGATACACAGGAAGAGCTGGCCTCCAGACTTAATGAGGCAGGATTTAAGGTGACACAGGCGACTGTATCCAGAGATATTCGTGCTCTCAAGCTGACAAAAGTGGCAGGAAAGGACGGAAAGTCCCGTTATGCAATTATTAATAATGAATCAGGAAGTCTTGGAGAAAAATATACAAGAGTACTGGAAGATACCCTGCTTTCTATTGATGTGGGACAGAATATCATTGTGATCAAAACCGTTTCCGGAATGGCCATGGGCGTGGCTGCAGCCTGGATGCGTTGAAATGGCCGGAAATACTGGGATGTATTGCAGGTGATGACACTATTATGTGTGCTGCAAAGACTGCAGACATGGCACTGGGAGCAGCAGAGAAACTGAGAAGTTTTGTCAGATTGAATAAGTGATCCCACGAGTAACTGCTCAATACCTTTGCAGTTACGATCCTGAACTTTTAACATTACAAATGACTTGATTATGGAGGCAATAAATGTTAGCTCATCTGCATGTGAAAAATCTTGCACTGATAGAAGAAATAGAAGTAGAATTTGGTCCCGGACTGAATATCCTGACCGGTGAGACCGGAGCAGGTAAATCTATCCTTCTGGGGTCTATGCAGCTGATCCTGGGTGCAAAAACTTCTAAAAATATGATAAGGGAAAATGCATCCTATGCACTTGTGGAGCTGCTTTTTCAGGTAGAAAACGAGAAAGCACTGGAGACACTGAAAGCACTGGATATCTGTCCGGAAGATGGACAGGTACTTCTGTCCAGAAAAATCATGGATGGAAGAAGCATCAACAAGATTAATGGAGAGACAAGTACTGTAGGTCAGATGAAGGCCGCTGCTGCATGCCTTTTGGATATCCATGGACAGCACGAGCATCAGTCACTTCTGTATCAGGATAAGCAGCTTGCAATCCTGGATGCATATGGAAAAGAAAAAATCCTTCCTGCAAGGGAGAAAGTATCTCTGGCATATAAAGAATACAGCAAATGCAAAACAGAACTTGGTTCCATGAATATGAATGAGGAGCAGAGGAATCGTGAGCTGGCTTTTCTGGAGTTTGAGATCAAAGAAATCGAGAAAGCAAATCTGCAGCCGGGAGAGGATGAGGAACTGGAAGCCCGGTACAGAAAAATGAGCAATGCAAAACTCATCGTTGACTCCCTGCAGCTTGTACATAATCTCACAGGCTATGAAAGCAAGGAAGGCGCCGGAGAGACTGTCGGAGAGGCATTAAAGGAATTCTCTCATGTAACACAGTATGATCCGGAGCTTACACCTCTTGCAGAGACACTTACTTCTGTAGACGGTCTTCTGAATGATTTTAACAGAGAATTATCCGCTTATCTGGACGAGCTGACCTTTGATGAAGGAGAGTTTTATGAGACAGAGAGAAGACTGGATCTGATCAATGGACTGAAGGCAAAATATGGACGTACCATTGAGGAAATTTTCACATATCGCAAACTTCAGGAAGAAAAACTGGAAAAATTACATAAATATGAAGAAAATTTACAGGAATTAAAGGAGCATCTCAGAGAACTGGAAAATATTCTTGAGAAAAAGTCGGATGAATTAGCAGAAATCCGTAAAGAATACAGTAAACAGCTTGAGCAGAAGATTATTCAGGGATTGAAGGATTTAAACTTCCTGGATGTGAATTTTGCCATTGATTTCCGGAAAAAGAAAAACTACACAGATAATGGAACCGATGATATCCAGTATCTCATTTCTACAAATCCCGGAGAAACTCTGAAGCCACTGGGACAGATCGTATCCGGCGGTGAGTTGTCTCGAATCATGCTTGCATTAAAGGCAATCCTTGCAGACAGAGATGAGATTGAGACATTGATCTTCGATGAGATCGATACTGGTATCAGTGGAAGAACTGCACAGAAAGTCTCTGAAAAGATGGCAGTGATCGGACAGCATCATCAGGTACTCTGCATCACGCATCTGCCGCAGATTGCAGCTATGGCAGACAGTCATTTTGAAATTGAAAAACATCTGCAGGGAACTGAGACTATTACCCAGATCCATGTGCTTAAAGAACATGATTCCATCCGCGAACTGGCAAGACTGTTAGGTGGTGCAGAAATTACACCTGCAGTTCTTGAGAATGCGAAAGAGATGAAAGAATTGGCACAGAAACAAAAAAATACAAGATTTAAATAAAATAATTGACCACATACTAAGAGAGGATAATCTTTGTGACGGATTGTTCTCTCTTATTTTTGTACCTTTCGGGTTTACTGTGATGGGAAGTGTTTTATGGCAATTTCACAGTTACAGAATTTCATAAATACAGAATGAAAGGATGTGCATAATAATGAACAAAAGAAAATACAGACTTTTTGTCATCTGTTGTCTTGTGCTGGATCTGTTGGTGATGCTGATATCAGGTTACAGATATCTGGACAGAAAGATACCTGACGAAATTCAGATTTCCAGAGGCAAAAAAACAGAAGATGTCACAGAAGTTCTGTCAACACCGTTTGTTACATTTGAAGAAGCAGTTACTGTTTCGCAGGATGGAGCTATATTCTGCCCTGTAAACTTTTGGGTTATATTCCATTTAAAGAAATAAAAGTAACACCTGCAGATGATCAGGAAATTTATGTCAGCGGAAGCACCATAGGAATTTATATGCAAACAGAAGGTGTTCTGGTGATCGACACCGGTGAAATTCAGAATCGGAATGGTGAGACAGAGGAGCCTGCGAGAAATATTATCAGACAGGGAGATTACATTATCTCATTTAACGGAGAAAAAATCTCTACAAAAAGAGAACTGATAGATGACATCTCAGAACTTGATGGCAGCGAAGTTACACTGGGGATAAGCCGTAAAGGAGAGAGTATTCCTGTATCTGTAACTCCTGTAAAAGACAAAAAAGGAGACTATAAACTTGGAATCTGGGTAAGAGATGACACGCAGGGGATAGGAACGCTTACCTACGTAGATCAGAATGGTAATTATGGTGCCTTGGCCATGGAATCAGTGATATAGACACTGCCCAGCTTCTGAATATCCGAAACGGAGCTTTGTATAAAGCCCGGATTCTTGCGATTAACAAAGGAAGTAAAGGCAATCCCGGCGAACTTGCAGGATACATCTGCTATGATGACAGAAATATTCTTGGAACTATCGAAGCAAACAGCAGAAACGGAATTTATGGTCAGTTCACAGGGATTGCAGATGATGCGATCACTTTAAAGAAAATGTCGGCTGCGTATAAGCAGGAAGTGAAGATTGGAACAGCCACAATTCTCTGCAGTACAGATGGAGAGGTAAAAGAATATGATGCAGAGATCAGAAAAATAGATTTGAATCATGAAGATACCAACAAAAGTTTTGTGATAAAGGTGACAGATAAAGAACTTCTGGAAGCTACAGGAGGGATTGTACAGGGGCTCAGCGGAAGCCCGGTTATCCAGAATGGAAAAATCATTGGTGCGGTAACTCATGTATTTGTTCAGGATGCTTCCAGCGGATATGGAATCTTTATTGAAAATATGCTGAAAAATACAGAAAGACTCTTTTAATGGATGATCAGGATTATGAAACAAAAATCTGATTATTGTCGAAATATATCAGATGCCTGTGAAAAATGAAAATAAAGAAAAAAGAATCACCAAAGCTGTCGACATAAAATAGGACAAATTTCTCTCTGTGTCTTGATTTTTCCGTAAGCATTCCTCTATAATATGTGATGAACCGAAAAAGAAAAGAGATTTATTGAAAAATGGGGGAGGAGTGAAATTTATGGAAAAATTAAATGTGGCAATTGCAGATGATAATGAGAAAATGGTGGAAGTACTTGGTCAGATAATAGAAGAAGACAAAGATCTGGAACTTGTGGGAAAAGCGCATAACGGAGAAGAAATCTGTAATATTATACGTGAAAAGGAACCGGACGTTGTGGTTCTGGATATTATTATGCCGAAAATGGACGGACTGGCAGTAATGGAGAAATTTGCCAATGACAAAAGTCTCAAAAAGATCCCATCATTTATCGTAGTTTCGGCAGTCGGTCAGGAACGTATTACAGAAAATGCATTTAACTTAGGGGCAGATTATTATATCCTGAAGCCTTTCGATAATCAGATGCTGCTTAATCGTATCAAACATGTGCGCAGAGCCGGCGAGAGAAGAATACGTCAGATCGGGCGGCAGCCTGAAAGGACAGAAGACAATCCGGTACCTGTGAGAAATCTGGAAACAGACGTGACAAATATCATTCATGAGATTGGAGTGCCTGCACATATTAAAGGATATCAGTATCTGCGTGACGCCATCATCCTGTCAGTTAATGACATGGAGATGCTCAATTCCATTACCAAGATACTGTATCCTACGATTGCAAAGAAACATCAGACAACAGCCAGCAGAGTGGAACGGCTATCAGACACGCCATTGAAGTTGCCTGGAGCAGAGGAAAAATGGACACAATAGATGAATTATTCGGTTACACAGTCAGTACAGGAAAAGGAAAACCCACAAATTCAGAATTTATTGCTCTGATTGCAGATAAAATCAGATTGGAATATAAAAATCGCTCTTTCCAATAGTCATAGTTTGGAGTATAATTATTCAATAAAGGCTACCAAGGAGGGTTTTTCGCATGAAAATATTTTATTTGCAACATCTGAAGCTGTACCATTTATCAAAACAGGAGGTCTGGCAGATGTAGCTGGCTCATTGCCGAAATATTTTGATAAACGATATTTTGATATTCGTGTGATCTTACCGAAATATGCCTGTATGAAACAGGAATGGAAAGATAAAATGAACTATATCACACATTTCTACATGGATCTTGGATATAAGAACTGCTATGTAGGAATCATGCACATGGAGTACGAAGGAATTCAGTTTTATTTTATTGACAATGAATACTATTTCAGCGGACCCAAACCGTATGATGGAGGAACATGGGATCTGGAGAAATTTGCATTCTTCTCCAAAGCTGTACTGTCAGTTCTTCCGGTTATCGGATTCAGACCGGATATTATACACTGTCATGACTGGCAGACCGGACTTGTTCCCGTATATCTGCACGACAGCTTCCAGCAGAATGAATTTTTCTGGAATATCAAGACGATCATGACAATACATAACCTTAAATTCCAGGGTGTATGGGATGTACAGACAATCAAGAATATCACAGGACTGTCCGATTATTATTTTACAGCAGACAAACTGGAAGCATATAAAGATGCCAACTATCTGAAGGGCGGTATTGTGTTTGCAGATGCAGTCACTACTGTAAGCAATACTTATGCAGAGGAAATCAAGACACCGTTCTATGGAGAAAAACTGGACGGTCTGATGTGTGCGCGTGCAAACAGCCTGCGTGGAATTGTAAATGGTATTGATTACAATGAATTCAATCCTGAAACAGATCCATATATCACAAAGACTTATAATGCAACAACTTTCAGAAAAGAGAAAGTTAAGAACAAACTTCAGCTGCAGAGAGATCTTGGATTGCAGGAAGATCCGAAGACGATGATGATAGGTATTGTATCACGACTGACAGATCAGAAAGGGTTTGATCTGATCGCATATGTGATGGATGAGCTTTGCCAGGATGCTATCCAGCTTGTAATTCTTGGAACCGGTGATGAACGTTATGAGAATATGTTCCGTCACTTTGACTGGAAATATCATGGAAAGGTATCTGCTCAGATCTATTATGATGAGAAAATGTCTCACCGTATCTATGCATCAGCAGATGCGTTCCTGATGCCGTCCTTATTTGAGCCATGTGGTTTGAGTCAGCTGATGAGTCTCCGTTACGGAACACTTCCGATCGTCAGAGAAACAGGTGGACTGAAGGATACGGTCGTACCTTATAATGAATATGAGGGAACCGGAAACGGATTTTCTTTCAGAAACTACAATGCGCATGAGATGCTTGCAACAGTGCGCAATGCGGAAAGAATCTATTATGATAAGAAACGTGAATGGAATAAAATGGTTGATCGTGCTATGGCAGCTGATTTCTCATGGGGGAATTCCGCACGTCAGTATGAAGAAATGTACAACTGGCTGATTGGTGATAAATAGAAACAGAGAGAAATATTAAAAACTACGAAAGAGCAGGGAATGTAAAAAAGCACATTTCCTGCTTTTACTGTTATGTTGTTACTGTTTACACACCATTATCCCGCGAGGTGTTTTGGCATGAATATGCCAAAATCCCGAGACATACAAGCCAAAATTCTATTGCCGCAGGCAATCTGGAATGAATTTTGGCAACGTTACTGAGAACGGAGTGAACAGTAACCAGTAACATGAAAAGGTTATTCAGGAAGAATAAAAAGCTTGACATTTGACAGGAAGTATAATACTATAATGAATAGAAAAAACGAACATAAGTTCTTAAAGGGCTGAAGGAGATTAAAATAAATGATAAATGAAGAAAAGCAGAAAGCACTGGAAGCAGCGCTTGGACAGATTGAGAAACATTACGGGAAAGGATCAGTCATGAAACTCGGGGAATCCGGAGCAAATATGCAGGTGGAGACAGTCCCTACCGGATCTTTAAGTCTTGATATTGCACTTGGAGTAGGCGGTGTTCCCAAGGGACGTATCATCGAGATTTACGGACCGGAATCCAGTGGTAAGACAACCGTTGCACTTCACATGGTTGCGGAAGTGCAGAAACGAGGCGGGATTGCCGGATTTATTGATGCAGAACATGCTCTGGATCCTGTCTATGCAAAGAATATCGGTGTAGATATCGATAACCTGTACATATCACAACCGGACAATGGAGAACAGGCACTTGAGATCACAGAGACGATGGTGCGTTCCGGAGCTGTGGATATTGTGATCGTTGACTCGGTTGCCGCACTTGTACCGAAGGCGGAGATTGATGGAGATATGGGTGACAGCCATGTAGGTCTTCAGGCCAGATTGATGTCACAGGCTCTCCGTAAACTTACAGCAGTGATCAGTAAATCTAATTGTGTAGTTATCTTTATCAATCAGCTGCGTGAGAAGGTTGGAGTTATGTTTGGAAACCCTGAGACAACGACAGGTGGGCGTGCTCTGAAGTTTTATTCATCTATCCGCATGGATGTCCGCAGAGTAGAGACATTGAAACAGGGCGGTGAGATGGTGGGAAACCACACCAGAATCAAAGTTGTGAAGAATAAGGTGGCTCCGCCGTTTAAACAGGCAGAATTTGATATTATGTTCGGAACCGGCATTTCCAAAGAGGGAGATGTTCTTGATCTGGCAGCGGAGTGCGGAATTGTAAATAAGAGCGGTGCATGGTACGCATATAACGGAGATAAGATCGGACAGGGACGTGAAAATGCGAAGATTTTCCTGAAAGAGCATACAGATATCTGTGATGAGATTGAGAAGCAAGTCAGAATCCATTATCATCTTCTTCCGGATGAAGAAGGACAGGCCAAAGAGCCGGTGCCGGCAACAGGTGATGCACCGGATGCTTCTGAGGAGTGATCATGGGGAATTCATCCGGAGATCTGAGAGAATTTCTCAGGAATGCAGAGGCTTTAAAGAGACAGACTGTACAGAAACAACAGAAAAATTTAACGGAAGAACCTGAAGAATACAGAGACGCAAGGCGTAAAGCCATGCGTCTCTTAGAACATATGGATCGGACGGAGAAGGGATTGAGAGAGAAATTGCGCCAGGCGGGATTTACCAGTCAGGCGGTTGATCATGCTCTGACATATGTTGAAGCCTATGGATATATAGATGATGAACGATATGCCAGAACTTATATTGCATACAGAATGGATACAAAGAGCCGGCAGAAGATCATCCGGGAACTTATGGGAAAGGGAATAGACAGGAAAACAGCGATAAATGCATGGGAGGAAGAGGCTGCCTTAAATATGCCTGATGAAAAAGAAATCCTCTATCGAACCATAGAAAAGAAATATCCGCCGGATACTGAGCTGGATGAGAAAAAAATGCGTCGGCTCTATGGTTATCTTGTGAGAAGAGGATTTGGATATTCAGACATTGCAGATACTCTTGAGAATATGAATATCAGACTTGTACATACATATTCGGATGAATCATAGTATACTCTATTGTATGTATATTGCAAAATATATTACTGAGAACAGAACGAACAGTAATTAAATATAGGAAAAATATTCAAACAATTATCCTGAAAAACTTGACATAAGTATGAAAAAAAGATAAACTTGTATTGTTGTATTTGTACAATGAAAACTAAATAAGGAGGTGCTCCTGTGACAACAACAATTATTGTTGCAATTGTCGCTGTGGTAGTCGCGCTACTTATTGCAGTTCCTGTTACTTGCAAAGTCGCTGTGAACAATAAAATCCAGAAGGATGCCGAGATTGTTGGGACAGCAGAAGACAAAGCAAGAAGCATCATAGATGAAGCTCTGAAAACAGCTGAGACTAAAAAAAGAGAAGCTTTATTGGAAGTGAAGGAAGAATCTCTCCGTACAAAAAATGAACTGGAGAAAGAAACCAAGGAACGAAGAAACGAACTGCAGAAATATGAAAATCGTGTATTAGCAAAAGAATCCGCGGTTGACAAGAAAGCAGATGCAGTTGAGAAGCGTGAAGCGGAATGCACAGCGAGAGCAGCTGAGGTGCAGAAGAAAGAAAAACGGGTAGAAGAACTTGAGCAAAAAGGAGTACAGGAACTGGAACGAGTTTCAGGTCTGACCTCCGAACAGGCAAAAGAAGAATTACTCAGATCCGTTGAAGATGATGTAAAAGTGGATGTAGCCAGACTTTACAGGGAATTGGAAAGCAGGGCAAAGGAAGAAGCTGGTAAGAAGGCTAAGGAATATGTTGTCAATGCCATCCAGAAATGTGCAGTTGACCATGTAGCTGAAACTACCATTTCGGTTGTTCAGCTTCCGAGCGATGAGATGAAGGGAAGGATTATTGGTCGTGAAGGCCGTAATATCCGTACTCTTGAGACACTTACAGGTGTGGATCTTATTATTGATGATACACCGGAAGCAGTTGTGTTATCTGCTTTTGATCCGATCCGTCGTGAAGTTGCACGTGTAGCTCTTGAGAAACTGATCGTAGATGGACGTATCCATCCGGCCAGAATCGAAGAGATGGTTGAGAAAGCCAGAGAGAAGTAGAAGCGCAGATTCGCGAAGATGGTGAGAATGCAGCTATGGACGTTGGAGTTCATGGTATTCATCCTGAATTACTGAAACTTCTTGGACGTATGAAGTTCCGTTCAAGTTATGGACAGAATGCTTTAAGACATTCTATTGAGGTAGCTCAGTTATCCGGAATGCTGGCCGGTGAGGTTGGCGTAGATGTCCGTATGGCTAAGAGAGCAGGTCTTCTTCATGATATTGGTAAATCAATTGACCATGAAGTAGAAGGATCTCATATTCAGATTGGTGTGGATCTCTGTAAGAAGTATAAGGAATCCCAGATTGTTATCAATACGGTCGCATCTCATCATGGTGACTGTGAGCCGGAATCTCTGATTGCATGTATTGTACAGGCTGCAGATGCTATTTCAGCGGCGAGACCTGGTGCAAGAAGAGAAACGCTGGAAACTTATACCAATCGTCTGAAACAACTGGAGGATATTACGAACCAGTTTAAAGGTGTTGATAAATCTTTTGCCATTCAGGCGGGAAGAGAAATACGTGTAATGGTAGTGCCGGAGCATGTTAATGATGCAGATATGGTTCTCCTTGCGCGCGATATTGCGAAACAGATTGAAGCAGAACTTGAATATCCCGGTCAGATTAAAGTCAACGTGATACGTGAAAGCAGAGCGATTGACTATGCGAAATAATATGATTGTTCATTTTATGGACTATCGTGGACAGTTCTTTGCAGATATAAACTGTGCAGATTGTATTTATACAGTCTGTGCAGTTTTTATGTTATAGGAAATTACTCCGTAATGTTCCTATAACATAAAAAAGCCCTCCGGACACGATTCTTTCTTGTAAAGACAGGAATACTTCCTGGAATTTCTCAGTAAACTGGTACAGGGTGATAGAATGAAGAAAAACAGAACGGGAACCAAAAAATTTCCTGCGCTTATTTTATTTCTTCTTGGATTTCTGGCCGGAAATCTGATACCGAATATAATCTGGAAGGCAAAATGGCAGCAGAAAACATGGGCATCGGTATATTTTCTGAGTACATTTGCAGGAAAAAATACAGGCAATATTGAATATCTGAAAGAAATATTAAAATACAGAGGTGTTTTTTATCTGTTGAATATAATCTGTGGATTTACGATTTTTGGTGCGCCGCTTGCTGTTATAACGCTTCTGGGATCAGGATTGTATGCAGGTATGATAATGACTGTTTCTATACTGGAATTTGGATTTGCAGGCGGGGTGATCGGAATGGGACTTTTGCTGCCACAATATTTATTTTACATTCCGGTCTGGCTTTATTCTATGGAACAGGAATGGAAGATATCATCAGAAATATGGAGAAACAGAGGTCTGATTTCCGGAGAAGTCAGTATTTATCTTAAAAAAATGTGCATTGCAGCAGTAGGATATTTTCTGGGAATACTTATCGAATGCTATGTGAACCCTCTGATCATTGACATTATTCTGAAATATATAAAATTTTTAATGACATATTTACTATATTTAGTATTGGTTGTCATAAAATCTCCGACATATGGTATTTGATGCTGAAAAAGCTTGAAATACAAGGATTTTTCTCGAAAAAAAGGTTTGATTTTATGTAAAATAAACAGTATAATACATATACATTTTATCGGAGAGAGTACGATTTTCTGCTGATAAACTGCGAAGAGGATTAATTTTCGTCTGATCGCAGGAGCTACAGGCAGCGGATATTTTGATTAAAAGGAAACGGGAATATGGACATAGAAATAAGGGAATTTATTACATATCTGCATAATACAAAAAAAACATCGGCAAATACAGAAATCTCATACCAGAGAGATCTGAAAAAAATGGCGGAATTTCTGAAGGAACGGGGAATCAGAAATTATAAAGATGTAAAAGAACTTGAGCTTGAAGGGTATATCAGTTACATGGAACGTGAGAAGTTTGCGTCATCTTCCATTTCCAGAAGCGTTGCTTCTATGAGAGCATTTTTTCAGTATCTGTGGAAGGAAGGCGTGATCGCAGAAGATCCGGCAGATAACCTGAAACCTCCGAAGGTTGAGAAAAGGCACCTGAGATACTTACCATAGAAGAAGTGGATAAATTACTTCAGCAGACCGAAATTGGACTACCCTAAGATAAGAGATTCAGCAATGCTGGAATTGCTGTATGCAACAGGTATGAGAGTCAGTGAGATGCTTCATCTTCAGATTTTTGATGTCAATCTCCAGTTTGGATATGTGGTCTGTAATGAGAATGGAAAAGAGAGGATTATCCCTATTGGTATTCCATGCAAGAAGGCAATGGAACGGTATCTGCAAACAGCCAGAACTGTTTTTGTGAAAGATGAGAAAGAAACAGCATTATTTACAAATTGTTCAGGGAAAGCGATGAGCCGTCAGGGATTCTGGAAAGTATTAAAGGGATATGCGGATGATGCCGGTATCAAAAGGGATATTGCCCCGCATACATTGAGACATTCTTTTGCTGTGCATATGCTGCAGAATGGTGCGGATATACGAAGCGTTCAGGAAATGCTGGGACATTCCGATATTTCCACTACGCAGGTTTATCTGGGCATGAATATGAATAAAATGCGTGATGTGTATATGAAAACACATCCACGTCATTAAAAACTTATTATTTATGAGGATTGCTATAATGTCAAATGAAAAAGCTTCTATAGTCTGTTTTAAACAGTTTATAGAAGCTTTTTTAACCAAATCAAGTAAGTCCCTGCGGAGGTTGCAAAGAGCAATAAGCAGTGGGTGGCTGAATAGTTTTTTCCTGTAATGTCATAACATGTGCTATTTACAGATAATGTAATTACAGCGATCCATCTGATCAGAGAGTATGGAATGTTGTTTATAAACAATAACGGATCAACACATCTCAGCAATTGTATACAGAAGACGTTCGGATTCTTCCCATCCAAGACATGGATCGGTAATAGATTTTCCGTAAATATGATCACATCCGATCTTCTGATTTCCCGGTTCAATATAACTCTCGATCATAAGCCCTTTTACCAGAGTATGAAGTTCCGGGTCTACCTGGCGGCTGTGGAGAACCTCTTTTGCAATACGAACCTGCTGGTCATATTGTTTATTAGAATTAGAGTGGTTGGTATCAACGATAACAGCCGGATTTTTAAGGTTTTTCTCCTGATATTTCTCCCAGAGAAGACGAAGATCCTCGTAATGATAGTTCGGGATTGCCTCCCCATGTTTATTTACGGCACCGCGGAGAATTGTATGAGCCAGTTCATTACCTGTTGTTTCTACTTCCCAGCTTCTGTAGATAAAACGATGTCCACCCTGAGCTGCTACAACGGAATTGAGCATGACTGCAAGATCGCCGCTGGTTGGATTTTTCATACCTGCAGGAACTTCCATGCCGCTGACGGTAAGACGATGCTGCTGGTCTTCCACAGAACGTGCACCTACTGCCACATAAGAAAGCAGGTCAGAAAGGTAACGGTAATTTTCCGGATAAAGCATCTCATCTGCACAGGTCATACCACTGGTCCGGATTGCATGGATATGCATTTTACGGATTGCTACAAGCCCTGCAAGAAGATTTGGCTGTTTCTCGGGATCCGGCTGGTGAACCATACCTTTATAGCCTTCTCCTGTTGTTCTTGGTTTGTTTGTATAAACACGTGGAACAATCAGAACCTTGTCAGCTATTTTCTCCTGAACATTGCGTAATCTGGTAAGATAGTCCAGAACAGCGTCTTCATTATCTGCTGAACAAGGACCGATGATTGCAAGGAATTTATCGGATTTTCCGGTAAAAACATCACGCAGTTCTTTATCTCTTGCATCTTTAACAGCCTGAATTTCAGCATCAATGGGATACTGATTACGGATTTCTTCAGGGGTTGGTAATTTTTTGATAAAATCGAATCCCATAGTAATATCTCCTTTGTGTCTATTTGTCTTGCTTTTTTCGGAATTTATTATAAACCATTCCTATCTGAATGTCGATAGCCAAAATATTTTCGGATGACTTTCTGCGATCATATCAAGCGTTACTGTTCACTTCGTTCTCAGTAACGTAGCCAAAATTCATTCCAGATTACCTGCGGCAATGGAATTTTGGCATATCCATGCCAAAACACCTCGCGGGATAGTGGAGTGTGAATAGTAACTATCAAGTCTCTTAATCAATATGCATTATTTACGGGGATTGCTATAGTTGTTTTGCAGTATCTGTAAACTGTGCAGGATGCTGAGCGCCAGTTCGCTGCAGAGAATCCCGTACAGATATCCCCGGATTCCCAGAACAGGGATTGCAAACAGCACGAAACTGATCCGGATGCAGACGCTGATCACACTGTGCAGCAGGCAGATGCCGGATTTTCCAAGGCCGTTGAGTACGCTGGTGAGAGTGGTGTTCAGGTACAGAAAAGGACAGATATACGACATGGTATGGATATAGATTCCGGCTGTCTGACTGTGAAACAGAAAATTTCCAAGAAATTCTCCAAGAAACAGAAAAAAAACCAAGCAGGATCCGCCTAGCAGCAGACAGTATCGGAAAATCCTGCCGATCACATATTGGATTCGCTTTTGATACCCCAGAGTCTGCAGCTGGGTAATGGAGGGAATCAGCATGGCCGCAGCCGAGTTTGTAAGCGTAGCGGGGAAAAGAATAAGCGGAAGTGCCATCTGTAAAGATTCCGTAAACACTCAGGGAATCTTTGGGAGTAAGTCCTGACATTTGCAGCCTTGCAGGTATAAGAATCACTTCAATACTTCCCAGAAGGGTGAGCAGTATTTTATTCATGGTAAGAGGAACGGAAATATGGAGCAATTTTCTGAGAGCAGAAAGCGGTCTTCTGATATTCCGGATATTATAATGTGTTACCTTAAAATGCATACTGACTGCGAAAAGAGAAATAAAAGATGAGGCTATTTCCCCGATAAGATTTCCGCCGACTGCAATTGCCGGAGTGATGTTTCGCCCTTGCGATGCACAGATCAGATAAAGAATATAGCATCCGCCTGTGCGGAAAAGCTGTTCCAGAAGCTGGACTCCTGCGGGAAATCCGGCCTGTTTTCTTCCTAAATAATAGCTGCTGATACAGGTATGAAGTGTACTCAACGGAATACTCAGAGAAAGAATCCGTATCAGACCGGAGGTCTGTGACTCTTTCAGAATCTGTACTGCCCAGAAATCCGCATAGCTGTAAAGAAACCAGGAGAATACCAGGGAGAAAACAACAGAAAATACAGTTCCCACGACAAAATAATCTGAGATATGACGACTGGGATTTTTGGAAACTTTTTCTGCGGCAGTGAGGCGGGAGATTGCAGTCTGGATACCGGAAGCGCAGATGGACATGATCAGAATCTGCAGTGGAAGTATAAGCTGAAAGATACCAAGCCCATGTGCACCAATGGTGTGTGACAGGAATATTCTGTAAAAGAACCCCATAAGTCTGCTTAACAAACCGGCAAATGTAAGAAGTAAAGTTCCTTTGATAAAAAGTTTTTTTGACATAATGAAAAATCCAGACCTTTTCATGCGCAGCAGGTGCGAATATCCGCTTGACTAAAAAACAGTAACCTGCCGAAACGCCTTTACAGCAATATATGAACAAAACAGCCTTGACAGAACGGTTTGTTTCTGGTAAAGTAATCATGAAATCCGAGGGAAACACTGGGAATTAAAAAACGAGGTGAGAAAATGAAACTCTCAACAAGAGCCCGTTATGGCTTGAAAGCATTGATAGATCTTGGTTTGCACAGTGCGAATGAAGCGATATCTTTACAGAGTATTGCGGAGAGACAGGATATTTCCACAAGCTACCTCGAACAGCTTATGGCCATGCTTAAGAAGGCCGGTCTTGTAAAGAGCAGCAGAGGGGCTTACGGCGGATACCAGCTTGGCAAGCCGGCAGATGAGATCTCGGTCGGTGAAGTCTGCGTGTGCTGGAAGGCAGCTGGAAGCAGCAGCCTGTCCCGGGATTGAGAATGACGGAACCTGCATGGCAGTGATGTATGTGTGGCAAAACTCGTCTGGAAGAGAATCAATGACAGTATTACAAGCGCTGTCGATACCCTGATGCTTGGTCAGCTGATCGAGGAAAGCAGAAGAGTACATGAAGAAAAAATGGAAAGTCAGGGCATGGAAGAAAATGTACCGGACATACTTAAATAAAACAGGAGGACAAGAAAATGGGAAAAATGATTTATCTGGACAATGCAGCAACAACTAAAACAGCACCGGAGGTTGTCCAGGCAATGCTGCCATATTTTTCAGAATATTATGGCAACCCGTCCAGTATTTATGATTTTGCAGGCAAGAGCAAAGAGGCAATCACCAAAGGAAGAGAGCAGATCGCAGAAGTTCTTGGAGCAAAGAAAGAAGAAATTTATTTCACAGCAGGTGGTTCCGAGTCTGATAACTGGGCTCTGAAGGCTACCTTTGAGGCATATAAAGCAAAAGGAAACCACATCATCACAACAAAGATCGAGCATCATGCAATTCTCCATACCTGTGAATATCTGGAGAAACGCGGCGCAAAGATCACATATGTAGATGTAGACGAGAACGGTATTGTAAAACTGGATGAACTTGAGAAAGCAATCACACCGGAAACAATCCTGATTTCTGTAATGTTTGCAAACAACGAGATTGGTTCTATCCAGCCGATCAAGGAAATCGGACGTATCGCAAAAGAGCATGGAGTGCTTTTCCACACAGATGCTGTTCAGGCATTCTGTCAGGTTCCGATCAATGTGGATGAATGCAATATTGATATGTTAAGCTCCAGCGGACATAAGATCAATGGACCAAAAGGAATCGGTTTCCTCTACATTCGTAAGGGCGTAAAAATCCGTTCCTTTGTACATGGCGGTGCACAGGAACGTAAACGTCGTGCAGGTACAGAGAATGTGCCGGGAATCGTTGGATACGGTGTAGCAGCAGCACGTGCAAATGCATCCATGAAAGAACGTACTGACAAAGAAATCGCTATCAGAGATCATTTGATCCACAGAATTGAGACAGAGATTCCTTATGTAAAAGTAAACGGTGACCGTATAAAACGTCTTCCGAATAACGTAAATGTCAGCTTCCAGTTTGTTGAGGGCGAATCTCTCCTGCTGATGCTGGATAATTATGGAATCTGTGCATCCAGCGGATCTGCCTGTACATCAGGTTCTCTTGATCCGTCCCATGTACTTCTTGCAATCGGACTTCCGCACGAGATTGCACATGGTTCTCTGCGTATGACACTCAGTGAAGAGACAACAATGGAAGATGTAGATTTCGTAGTGGACAGATTGAAAGAAATTGTAGCGCACTTAAGAAGCATGTCTCCATTATATGAAGATTTCATGAAAAAACAGAATAAATAACAAAACAGAAGATAATTGTTTGTATTTTTGCAGTTACAACAGAAATAATATTAAAAGAAGTCAGGATAACAGGAGGAAACACAAATGGCTTACAGTGAAAAAGTAATGGATCATTTTCAGCATCCGCGTAATGTAGGAGAAATAGAGAACGCAAGTGGCGTAGGTACAGTGGGAAATGCAAAATGCGGTGATATCATGAGGATTTTTCTTGATATCGATGATGAAACACATATCATCAAAGACTGCAAATTCAAAACATTCGGATGTGGTGCGGCAGTTGCAACCAGCAGCATGGCAACAGAGATGGTAATGGGAAAAACCATCGAAGAAGCTATGGAAGTTACAAATAAGGCAGTTATGGAAGCCCTGGACGGACTTCCGCCTGTAAAAGTACACTGCTCCCTGCTTGCAGAAGAAGCAATCCATGCGGCTCTGTGGGATTATGCACAGAAGCATCATATTGAGATTAAAGGTCTTAAGAAACCAAAGTCTGATATTCACGAAGGCGAAGAAGCAGAGGAAGAAGAATATTGATTATAGCAAAAAATCTGAATCTGTTTGTAATCTGAATTCGTTATTTATAAAGAAGGGGCGGGTGATACTCATCATCTGCTGTGCTTTATATTATGGCATTATATGATACCAGGGACAAAAGATATTTTGTGAAGCAGTTCCCGCAATTTTTATTATATGATGCTGCTATAAATATTTTCTGCAGGAGGTAGAAATGACAGGACTTACAAATGAACAGGTGCAGGAGAGGATTGCAGAAGGAAAAGTTAATGTCAACGAGAACCCGAATACCAGAACCTACAAGCAGATCATTTTGGAAAACACGCTCACATTTTTTAACTTTTTAAATATTGCATTGCTTGTTCTGGTGCTTTTTGTGAGATCTTATAAGAACTCCATGTTTATGGGAATCATTCTGATCAATACAGTGATAGGTATTATTCAGGAAATCAGAGCAAAGAAGACGATTGACAAACTTGCAATCCTTACAGAGAGTAAAACAGTAGTTTTGCGTGAGGGGAAGAAATGGAGTATTTCCACAGAGAAACTTGTTCTGGATGATCTGATCTTTCTGAAAACAGGAGATCAGGTTCCGGCTGACGTAAAGGTACTGGAGGGAACTGTAGAAGTAAACGAGTCTCTACTCACCGGTGAGTCGGACAATCTGTCCAAAAGCCAGGGAGACGAACTTTTTTCAGGAAGCTTTGTGACATCGGGGGAAGCTTGCTGTCAGGTAATCCATGTTGGAAAAGATAATTATGCATCGCAGATCACAAGTGAAGCAAAGGAATTTAAACGTCATAATTCGGAACTTCGCAATTCTCTGAATGCGATTCTGAAGGTGATCAGTATCATTATCGTGCCTCTTGGTGCCATGTTGTTTTACAAGCAATATATGATCGTAGGAGATACACTGAAGGATTCTGTGGTAAATATGGTTGCCGCAGTACTTGGAATGATCCCGGAAGGCCTGGTACTTCTGACAAGTGTGGCACTGACATTGGGTTCTATGGTTCTTGCTACAAAGAAGACACTTGTGCAGGAGCTTTACTGTATTGAAACGCTGGCGAGAGTTGACACGCTCTGTCTGGATAAGACCGGTACGATCACAGAAGGTACCATGAAGGTTGAAGATGTGCAGTTGTATGATACAGCACAGACAACTGTTGTACAACATACAGCAAAATTTGATTCGGAAACAGGGGAGCCTGTTCAGAATGTGTCAGCATTAAAACCGGAGGTTACGGTATCAGCAGAGAAGGAAAACGGACAGATACAGGAAACAGTAAATTTAGAAACGGTATCTCAGGAAGAAAGACAGAAGCTTCAGGAAATTGACCACATTATGGGAAATATGATGTCGGTTCTTCATGATCAGAATGCAACAGCAGATGCGCTGAGAAAGCGCTTTCCTTCAAGAAATGACCTGAAACTGATCCATGCCATTCCTTTCTCCTCAGACAGGAAATACAGTGGTGCTGTTTTTGAAGGAAGAGGAACTTATCTGATGGGAGCTGCACAGTTCCTTTTTCCGGAAGGAAATGAAGAACTTCTGGAACATTGCAGCAGTTACGCACAGGAGGGATACCGTATCCTTGTTCTGGCTCACAGTGAACAGGAGACAAAAGGAACGGAACGCCCGACAGGACTTGAACCGTTGGGACTGTTTCTCATCACTGACGTGATACGTGAGGAAGCACCGGATACTCTGGCTTTTTTTGACAGTCAGGGAGTTGACCTTAAAGTTATCTCAGGAGATGATCCTGTGACTGTCTCTGCGATTGCAAAGAAAGCAGGACTGAAAAATGCCAATCATTATATCGATGCAACAACAATCAAAACTTCGGAAGAAATGCAGCGTGCAGTTGCAGAGTGCAGTGTATTCGGGCGTGTAACACCACAGCAGAAGAAACAGATGGTACAGGCTCTTCAGTCACAGAAGCATACAGTTGCGATGACCGGTGACGGTGTAAATGACGTACTTGCACTCAAGGAAGCAGACTGCAGTATTGCCATGGCAGCAGGAAGCGATGCAGCTAAAAATATTGCAAATGTCGTTCTTCTTGATTCTAATTTCGGGGCAATGCTCATATTGTAAATCAGGGCCGTCGTGTTGTAAACAATATCAGAAGTGCGGCATCCATGTTTCTGATCAAAACAATTTTTTCTGTTTTACTGTCATTGATCACAATTTTCTTTGGAGATGCATATCCCTTTGAACCAATCCAGATGTCACTGATCAGTGCCTGCGCAGTGGGAATTCCTACATTTCTTCTGACACAGGAAAATAATTACAATAAGATTGACCATACATTCCTGAGGCACGTATTTATGAATGCATTTCCTGCGGCAGTAACCATTACAGGATGTGTATTTACGATCATGCTGGTCTGTCAGGATGTATACCATTCCAACGTCATGCTTAATACAGCCTGTGTTCTGGTTACGGGGTGGAACTATATGTCTGCACTGCGTACAGTTTATTCGCCGCTGAACACATACAGAAAAGTGATCATTTATGGAATGCAGTTTGCATTTTTTATAAGTGCGGTTGTATTGCAGGATTTGCTGACACTGGGTTCTCTGGAATTTGGAATGATCATTCTGGTATTTGTACTGATGACATTCTCTCCAATCCTGATCGAAACTATTACAGAATGGATCAGGAGGATTTATGAGAGGTCACTGGACAGAGAAGATGAAAATAAAGGATTTTTTGCAAGATTTTTGGAAAGAGTCCAGAAGTAAAAAACGAGGACAATCTGTAAAATATGCAGATTGTCCTCGTTTGCATTATGCGGTCTGCGTTATGCAGATTAATGGTTTATTTCTTTCTGCACAGCCAGAAGCATCCAAATGCAGGGATCATAACACCTTTAGCTTCCATCTCATGTCCTGAGATAAGATCAGTGTATATGCCGTCATCTTCGTTGATCCATGCAACCTTATCCTGATCGCTGAAGTTATAGATTCCGATGAATTTCTCCTCTGCATTTTCGCGTACGATTGCAAGGATAGAAGAATCCCAGGTATCAATTGTACGAAGATCAGCTGTTGTATCAAAAACGCTGTGTGAACTTCTGATATGTTCCAGATGATCCAGTGCGTGGAAAAGTTTTCCCTGTACTGTATCTGCGATATTTCTGTTTGGAGCAAGTGACCAGTTGAATTCTCCTCTGTGAAGATAGCGGGAATCAACTGCCTTGTCAGGATCATCTTTATAAGAATAGTCGTTTACCTGACCAATCTCATCTCCGCTGTAGATTACAGGGATACCTGACTGGGAAAGCATAAATGCATGAAGTGTGATGTCATAGCGTACACTTCTGTCAACGCCAGCTACATTTCCTTCAAAACCATATTTCTCAATGCCGCACAGAGATGCGGTAGTACCGCAAAGTCTTGCATCACCCAGACGCGGGTCATCATTGTAAAGTTCACCGCGGCCAAATGTATCCGGATATTTGCCTGTAAAGAAATCATTCAGGAATTTCTTATGAGAAACCTCATCGATTGAGAAATTCTTCAGGAAATCATAATCCAGTCCCCAGCCAATATCATCGTGGCAACGCAGATAATTCTGGAAGATGTACTCTTTTGGAAGAGATCCCAGAATATCTAGCTGTCTGCGGAGCAGAGATACATCTTTGGTTGCAACTGTGTGCCAGGTGCTTGCATAGTAGTAACGTTATACAGGATATGGCATTCCGGCTTTTCAAGTGTACCGAAATATGGAACAACTTTTTCAGGAGCCATGACAACCTCTCCAAGAAGAAGGACTCCCGGGCACACGATCTCGCAGATCATACGCATCATACGTACGATTGTGTGAACCTGTGGCAGGTTGCGGCAGTTTGTTCCAAGCTGCTTCCAGATATAAGGAACTGCATCGAGACGTACGATGTCAACACCCTGGTTTGCCAGATATAACATATTGTAGACCATTTCGTTAAACACAACAGGATTTCTGTAGTTTAAATCCCACTGGTATGGATAGAAAGTAGTCATGACATGCTTGTGAAGGTCATCCAGCCATGTAAAATTGCCCGGTGCGGTAGTTGGGAATACCTGTGGACAGGTCTTCTCATAGAGAGCAGGAACATCGTAGGTATCAAAGAAGAAATAACGGTCCTGGTATTCTTTTTCACCTGCGCGAGCCCGTTTGGCCCACTCATGCTCTTCGGAAGTATGGTTCATAACGAAATCAAGGCAAATGTTGATGCCGCGTTCATGGCATTTGGAGGTAAGCTCTGAAAAGTCCTCCATAGTACCAAGCTCAGGCTGCACTGTGCGGAAGTCAGCTACTGCGTAACCACCGTCACTTTTCCTTTCGGAGATGCGAGCAGAGGCATCAGATGAAGATAATTGACATTGCATTCTTCCACATAATCCAGATGTTCCTCCAGACCTTTTAAAGTATGTGCAAAATTGTTTACATACATCATCATGCCTACAAGATCATTGCGTTTATACCAGTCCGGATCAGCCTCACGCTTTTTATCAGATGCCTTTAATGCTGAATTTCTGCTGTTATAGAAAGCTTCCATATTAGAAGTAAGATCATGCAGATAGGTCATGACATCATCACGATCCTGATATAATTCGCAATATAACCATTTCAGCTCATCATAATGTTTCTGAAAACGTTCGTTATATAAAGTAAGATCAACAGGAACGTCCAGTTTAACAGGTTCTACTTTGGAAGTCTCGACCTTAACAGGTTCTACTTTAGAAGTCTCGACCTTAACAGGTTCTACTTTAGAAGTCTCGACCTTAACAGGTTCCACTTTGGAAGTCTCGACCTTAACAGGTTCTACTTTAGAAGTTTCAACTCTGACAGGCTCAGTTTTGGAAGTAGTCACTTGTAAAATTTCTGATTCCTGCTTTCTGACTGTTGATGAAGAACGTTTCTTCTGGAGTCTTTTTTTAGCCATAATATTCCTCCCTGGTTTATGAAAAATACAGTAACCGGGCAGTGTCGGGACATATAAAACATAAATATGGAGACACCGGACAGTTACGAATATATACAGAAAGCTGCAATTTCCATATCTGCTGTCAGTTTTTATCATGATCAGCTATGATGCAGACCAGAGAAACAGTATTTGGAGCAGTTTGGAATTGGGCTTCTGAAATCATATGTAATATTATATTATAGGAACTGCCATATAGGCAAGTACTGACACGTTTTACAGAGAAATAAATTCCGGTTTACGGTCTTTGAAGATTGTATAGTAACGAAAACCACAGGCTTCCAGTACACGGGCAGCTTTATCAAATGCACAGGCGATTTTATCCGGAGTATGCGCATCTGCTCCGATGGTGATGATCTCTCCGCCAAGTTCTCTATAGCGCCTTATTACGGCAGTACATGGATTGGGTTCTCCAAGACCATAATGATATCCGCCTGTATTAAGTTCGATGCCTTTTCCCATGGAAATCAGTTTCTTCAGAATCTCATCCAGAATATCTTTATACCGTCCGTAAGAATATTCCCGGTTCTTGTTAGGACCATAACGGACAACATAATCAATATGTCCGTAAACATCAAATCCGTCATATGCGGAAATGTTTTCAAGAATGGATTCAAAATATTCCATATAACATAAAAATTCCTTACGTCCTTCAAAAAATTCCGGGTAATAAGGATCATACCCATGGACAAGATGGGATGAACCGATAACGAAATCAAAAGGTGTCTGAGAGAGAAGTGAGTCAAAATATTCTCCCAGATGCATCTGCAGTCCCAGTTCAATTCCGAAACGTACCTGAATTTTATCCTTATACATATCTGAAAGTTCAGCCAGCTTTTCTTTGTAAGCCGGAATATCCAGAGAAAAATCCAGATTGTCCGGAGTAACAGGGTAATCCGGATCCAGATGTTCCGTAAAAGTAATTCCCTGTAGTCCCGTTTCAACGGCGCGATGGATCATAACTTCCATAGGCGTATCCGAGTCAGCAGAAAAAGAAGAGTGCATATGACAATCCCACAATATTTGTCTGTCCATAATTTCAGTCCTTTCTTCTGTAAAAACAGTACTGTTATATTTGCGTGTGATATATTATAAATGAATACTGTGTCCTCTTAAATGGATATATCTGCACCTGAAATATCACAATTACAGGCCCGGATCAGTGTATTCATAAAACACTGTATACACAGTATAACATATAATTTACATTTTTTACTTAATTTTTATCTGTTTTTTGGAAAATGGTCTTGAATTTTTGTTTAGAATTATGTACAATACATTACAGGTTGATGATTCTTTAACAAACAAAGGATTACCATAATTAACCACTTAATTCATAGGAGGAATTTTATCATGGCAGTAAAAGTTGCAATTAATGGTTTTGGACGTATTGGACGTCTTGCATTCCGTCAGATGTTTGGAGCAGAAGGATTTGAAATCGTAGCAATCAACGATTTAACATCTCCTAAAATGCTTGCTCACTTATTAAAATATGATTCAACACAGGGAAAATATGCTCTTGCAGATACAGTAACAGCAGGAGAAGATTCCATCACAGTTGACGGAAAAGAAATCAAAATTTACGCAAAAGCTAACGCTGCTGAACTTCCATGGGGAGAAATCGGTGTAGACGTAGTTCTTGAGTGTACAGGATTCTATACATCCAAAGACAAAGCTCAGGCTCATATCGATGCAGGTGCTAAACACGTTATCATTTCCGCTCCGGCTGGAAACGATCTTAAGACAATCGTTTACAATGTAAACCATGAAACTCTTACAAAAGAAGATCACATCATCTCCGCAGCTTCCTGTACAACAAACTGCTTAGCTCCAATGGCTAAAGCATTAAATGATCTTGCTGCAATCAAATCCGGTATCATGTGCACAATCCACGCTTACACAGGCGATCAGATGACACTTGACGGACCACAGAGAAAAGGTGATTTAAGAAGATCTCGTGCAGCTGCAGTTAACATCGTTCCTAACAGCACAGGTGCTGCTAAAGCTATCGGTCTTGTTATTCCGGAACTGAACGGTAAACTTATCGGATCTGCTCAGCGTGTTCCTACCCCAACAGGTTCTACAACAATCTTAACAGCAGTTGTTGAAGGAAACGTAACAAAAGAACAGATCAACGCAGCTATGAAAGCAGCTTCTAATGAATCCTTCGGATACAACGAAGATGAAATCGTATCCAGCGATATCGTTGGTATGAGATTTGGTTCTCTGTTCGATGCTACTCAGACAATGGTTCTTCCACTTGAGAATGGCACAACAGAAGTACAGGTAGTTTCCTGGTATGACAACGAGAACTCCTACACAAGCCAGATGGTTCGTACAATCAAACACTTTGGTAAATTACTGAACGCTTAATTTTCAGTAAGTGTAAAGGAATAGACTCCAACGAAGGGTCCGGTCTGATTTGGACCGGACCCTTTTCGCGTGGTCTGGAATGACAGCAGGAAATCAATAAGTTACTGTTTACAGATATGCAGTAACTGTTAAAGAATATTATTAAGGAGGCACCACAAATGCTGAATAAAAAATCTGTTGATGATATCAATGTAAAAGGCAAAAAAGTTCTTGTAAGATGTGACTTCAATGTTCCTCTTCAGGATGGAAAGATCACAGATGAGAACCGTCTGGTTGCAGCTCTTCCTACAATCAAGAAGCTGATCGCTGACGGCGGAAAGGTTATTCTCTGCTCCCACCTTGGAAAACCGAAGGGAGAGCCGAAACCGGAATTATCTCTTGCACCGGTTGCAAAACGTCTTTCCGAATTATTAGGACAGGAAGTTAAGTTTGCAGCAGATCCTGAAGTAGTAGGACCTAACGCAAAAGCAGCAGTAGCTGAGATGAAAGACGGAGATGTTATCTTACTTGAGAACACACGTTATCGCGCAGAAGAAACAAAGAACGGAGACGAATTCAGCAAAGAACTTGCTTCTCTTTGTGATGTATTTGTTAATGATGCATTTGGTACAGCTCACAGAGCACACTGCTCTAATGTTGGTGTGACCAAATATGTTGATACAGCAGTTGTTGGTTACTTAATGCAGAAGGAAATCGATTTCCTTGGAAATGCAGTGAACAATCCTGAGAGACCATTTGTTGCTATCCTTGGCGGAGCTAAGGTTTCCAGCAAGATTTCTGTAATCAATAACCTTCTTGATAAAGTAGATACACTTATTATTGGTGGTGGTATGTCTTATACATTCTCCAAAGCTATGGGCGGACATATCGGTGTGTCTCTCTGTGAGGATGACTATCTTCAGTATGCATTAGACATGATGAAGAAAGCAGAAGAAAAAGGCGTAAAACTTCTTCTTCCTGTAGATAACAGAATTGGTGACAGCTTCTCCAATGACTGCAATATTCAGGTTGTAAAACGTGGCGAGATTCCGGACGGATGGGAAGGAATGGATATCGGACCGGAAACAGAGAAGCTTTTTGCTGATGCTGTAAAAGATGCTAAGACAGTTGTATGGAACGGACCGATGGGCTGCTTCGAAATGCCAAACTTCGCTCATGGTACAGAAGCTGTTGCAAAAGCACTTGCTGAAACAGATGCCACAACTATTATCGGTGGTGGTGATTCTGCAGCTGCAGTTAACATCCTTGGTTATGGCGACAAGATGACACACATCTCCACAGGTGGCGGTGCATCTCTTGAATTCCTGGAAGGAAAAGAACTCCCGGGTGTTGCAGCAGCAAACGATAAATAAGAATATAATAACATCCCACAGGGATACTAAGGAGATAAATCATCATGGCAAGAAAGAAAATTATCGCTGGTAACTGGAAAATGAACATGACACCAAGCGAAGCCGTTAAATTAGTAGAAACATTAAAACCATTAGTAGTTAACGATGAAGTAGACGTAGTATTCTGCGTACCTGCAATCGATATCATCCCGGTTGTAGAAGCTGCTAAGGGAACAAACATCCAGGTTGGTGCTGAGAACATGTACTTTGAAGAGAAAGGTGCATACACAGGAGAAATCTCCCCTGCAATGCTCGTAGATGCCGGAGTTAAATATGTTGTTCTTGGACATTCCGAAAGAAGAGAATACTTCGGAGAAACAAACGAAGATGTTAACAAGAAAGTTCTCAAAGCTTTCGAACATGGAATTACACCTATCATGTGCTGTGGCGAAATCTTACTCAGAGAGAACAGGGCGTGACAATGGATTTCATCCGTCAGCAGGTTAAAGTTGGATTCCAGGGTGTTACAGCAGATCAGGCTAAGACAGCAGTTATCGCTTACGAGCCAATCTGGCAATCGGAACAGGTAAAACAGCTACAACTGAGCAGGCTCAGGAAGTATGCGCAGGTATTCGTGCATGCATCGCTGAAATCTATGATGAAGCAACAGCAGAAGCAATCCGTATCCAGTATGGCGGATCTGTAAATCCTGCAACAGCACCTGACTTATTCGTTCAGAACGATATCGATGGCGGCCTTGTAGGTGGTGCTTCTCTGAAAGCTGATTTCGGAAAGATCGTAAACTACAAATAAGAATAAAAAACTGATTATAAGCAGATAATCTTTGTGTCCAAACGAGAAATAATATAATGCCCCTGAATACAGGAAAATTGGTAATTTTACTGATTGGATTGTATTCAGGGGATTGTTATAGTTGAAGCAGGTAAGTTACCTGCTTTAATTGCTGTTGCGAATATTTGTTTGGCTATGTCAGACACATAGTATCTTATGAAATTAATATGTATAAAGAAAAAGACAGCTTCATTACTGAAACTGTCTTTTTTATCTGGTGTAAAAATCTGCTGTAAGCTGTTTTCTTTTGTACTTTGGGTAAATTTCTTTTGCACGAAAGGAATGCTCGATACTTTTGTATTTTGACTATTTATCAGGTGTATTTAGTTCATGTATTTTATCTTTTGTATTTTGGAGTATTTCTGAGTTTTTATCCTTGGTGATATAAATTTTTTTCTCTTTGGCAATTCGATGATTTTCTCTTTTGTATGTACAAACTATATCATATTTTTCTACATTCGTCTACAAGTTTCAACAGAAATCAGTCAAAAACATTTCGACAGAATCACTGCTTTTTCGACATTCGGAGAGGAAATTGACAGATAAATAAAGATTGTCTGATTGCGGGAATCCATTTTCGCTGATATAATGTAAAAAATGTGTAATTATAGAAAGCAGGTTAATATTTTATGGAAGAAAAAGTAACAAAATGTAGTGTATCAAAGAAATGCGGAAGCTGCCAGTATCAGGGTGTTCCTTATAAAGAACAGCTTGCCGCCAAGCAGAAAAGGATGAAGAAGCTTCTTGGAAAGTTTGCAAATGTAAAACCAATCATTGGAATGGATGATCCCTTTTATTATAGAAATAAAGTTCATGCAGTATTTGACAGGGATAAAAAAGGTAATATTATCTGTGGAACCTACGAAGCGAAAACACATAAGGTTGTTCCGATAGAAGAGTGCATGATCGAGGATAAGATCAGTCAGGAAATCATCCGTACAATTCGGGATATGCTGAAATCTTTTAGAATCAAAACATATGATGAGGACACAGGATATGGACTTTTGCGCCATGTGCTGGTGAGAAGAGGGTTTTCCACAGATGAGATCATGGTGGTTCTTGTGGTCGGTTCCCCGATTTTTCCTTCAAAAAATAATTTTGTGAAAGCTCTGAGAAAGAAATACCCACAGATTACAACAGTTGTACTCAACGTCAATGATAAGAAGACCAGTATGGTACTGGGTGAGCGTGATATCGTCATTTATGGAAAAGGATATATCCGGGATACGCTCTGCGGATGTACATTCCGCATTTCTCCGCAGTCTTTTTATCAGGTAAATCCTGTACAGACAGAAATTATGTATAAGACAGCAATTGAATATGCGGGGCTTGGACGAAAAGAAACAGTGATAGATGCATACTGCGGAATAGGAACAATCGGACTTGTAGCTGCAAAGCGGGCAAAGAATGTCATTGGTGTGGAATTAAATCCGGATGCAGTCCGCGATGCCAGAATCAATGCAAAGGAAAATAAGATTACAAATGCACGTTTCTATCAGGGAGATGCAGGAGAATTTATGGAAAACATGGCAGAAAACGGAGAACATGCAGATGTTGTGTTTATGGATCCGCCACGTACCGGCAGTGATAAAAAGTTTATGTCCTCTGTTATCAAACTGAATCCATCAAGAATCGTATATATCTCTTGTGGACCGGAAACACTGGCAAGAGATCTGGAGTATTTGACAAAACATGGCTATGATGTGAGAAAAATACAGCCGGTAGATATGTTCAGTTTTACAGACCATTGTGAAAATATTTGTCTTTTGACGAAAAAATTTGAGAAACAGACGAAAAATCAAAACGAATACAAATACTAAAAGAATATAAATACCAAAAGAAAAGGAAGGTTTCATGGAAATAAGAAAAGCATCAGTGCAGGATCTTGGGCAGATCATGCAAGTTTATGATAAAGCCCGCAAATTTATGAGAGAAAATGGCAATGCAGAACAGTGGGGTGAAGATTACCCCTCAGCAGAACTGATAGAGCATGATATTGATAAAATGTATCTGTGCATGTCAGAAGGGCGGATTGCCTGTGTTTTCTATTATGCGGCGGAAGAAGATGAAGATTATAAAGAAATTAATGGAAAATGGCTGAATGAAGAACCCTATGGAGTAGTTCACAGGGTAGCGTCCACAGGAATAGTAAGAGGAGCCGCATCATTCTGTCTGGACTGGGCCTATGCTCAGACACTGAATCTCCGTATGGATACATACAGCGATAACATCCCCATGCAGAAACTTCTGGAAAAATGCGGATTTCAGTACTGCGGTTCATTTGAACGTCTGGGAATGGATAAATGGATGGCATACCAGAAAATATAATAAATAAGTCCCTATCTGTTTCAACTGTAAGAGACAGATGGGGACTTTAAGGTTATTGATTGCCGTAGTTAGAGGTATCCATCAGAAGAAATCCGGTCTTTTACAGATTCTCAACAATCTGGCGTGCTACATATACACCGCTTGCAGAAGCATGGGACAGGGAATGGGTTACACCGCTTCCGTCTCCAATGATATACAGGCCTTTGTATCTGCTTTCCAGATTTTCATCAATATCAACTTCCATATTATAGAACTTAACCTCCACGCCATAGAGAAGAGTGTCATCATTAGCTGTTCCGGGAGCAATCTTATCCAGAGCATAGATCATTTCCATGATTCCGTCAAGGATACGTTTCGGAAGAACAAGACTCAGATCGCCGGGAGTAGCTGCGAGAGTAGGCCGTACCATACCTTCTTCGATGCGTGCAACCGTACTCCTTCTTCCGCGCACCAGATCGCCGAAACGCTGTACGATCACACCGCCGCCCAGCATATTGGAAAGACGGGCAATGCTTTCGCCGTATCCGTTACTGTCTTTAAATGGCTCGGAGAAATGTTTAGCTACCAGCAGTGCGAAGTTTGTATTCTCTGTTTGTTTGGAGGGATCTTCATAGCTGTGGCCATTTGCTGTGACAATGCCGTTTGTATTTTCATTTACAACGATGCCGTAAGGATTCATACAGAAAGTTCTCACATTATCTTCAAATTTCTCTGTCCTGTAGACAATCTTACTCTCATAAAGTTCATCTGTCAGATGGGAGAAGATAACAGCAGGAAGTTCTACACGTACACCCAGATCTACACGGTTTGATTTGGTTGGGATATCAAGTTCTTTACAGATCTGTTCCATCCATTTGCTTCCGCTTCTGCCTACGGATACGATACATTTACTGCAGTCAGTGGCATCATTCTTTGTAACAATGCGGTATCCATCATCCAGCACTTCCAGACGTTCTACAGGAGTATTGAAATAAAAATCAACATGTTCTTTTAATTTTGAATATAAGTTCTCAAGAACTACATAGTTAATGTCTGTTCCCAGATGACGGACGGAAGCATCCAGAAGTTTTAGCTTATTCTGCATACAAAGCTTTTTGAATTTGGTTCCTGCAGTAGAATACATTTTTGTATCCTGACCGCCATAGGCAACATTGATCTCATCTACGTAACGCATCAGGTCAAGAGCGTCTTTCTTTCCAATATGTTCATAAAGTGTTCCACCGAAATCATTTGTGATATTGTATTTGCCGTCAGAGAAAGCGCCGGCACCGCCAAAGCCGCTCATAATGGCACAGGTTTTACATTTGATACAGGTTTTTACTTTGTCACCATCAATTGGGCAATGTCTTTTACTGAGAGGATTTCCAGCCTCAAAAACAGCAATCTTTAAATCGTTATTTTGCTTCATCAGTTCATAGGCAGAGAAAATACCGCCAGGTCCTGCGCCGATGATCACTACATCATATTTCATATATACTACGATCCTTTCAGGTAAAAATATTTTGTAAATCTACAGCAAGTCTCCTGAACGCACTATTTAACTGATAAATTGCGAAGCGGATGATATTATGCGCCTGAAGAGAATGCCATAGATAAGTCTGCGTTACTGAGAACGAAGGAGACAGTAATAAGTATATCATAAATAAATGAAAAAATCTTATGTTTTTGTGAATGGACTTATAGGATAACATTATAAATAATGTTTTAACCGAATCAGGTAAGCCCCCTGTGGAGATTGCGAATATCCGCCTGACTTTCTGCAGGATATGATAAGCAAAATATATTATAGATATGAGAAGATATCAGGTTATGGGTAAAATACCTTTTGACCTAACATCATGAGAAAGATAAAAAGAACAAATGGTTCTATAAAAGGGCACAACTACATCATATTGATGCTGAACCCGAAAAAATTATTTTTCCTCAGGTTCAGCATTATCCGGAATGTGTTCTACAATATCACCGAAATCGCAATCAAGGATTGAACATAAGATATCAAGACTGCGGATTTCTACATTTTCATTATGACGGAGTTTATCCAGAAAAGAAGTGCTTATGCCATAGTGAGTGTACAGGGCATACTGCTGATTTTCCGCTCCTTCATAGTCTTCCATAATTTTCTATAGCTTATCATATGTAATAACCGTCCGATTTGTTCTTGATTCATATATATTATCGGGTTAAAATAGGTCTTGTAACAGTGTCGTTATAAAGACACTATTGAGAAGGAAAGTGATATAATGAAGACAATCAGAAAGATAATGGAAGGCGTGGCCGCAGCCTGCATATCAGTGGCAATGTATTACTGCTTCCTGAGTGGAGCCCCTGCCGGGAGAACAGAGAGAACTGTTTATATGATCCTGGATGGAATATTCTGTATTTCTGCCTGGGTGGCAGGAGTGGGGATATTATGGTATGTGAGATGGCTTCGCAGACGGAACAAAGAACTGGAAAATATGATAAAGATTTTGCTTAAAAATGCAGACAAACTTGACAAATAGAAAATTCTGCCATACTATAAAAACCAACGAAAACGAAAGGGGAATCCTGCAAAATGAATGAAAATGTCATCAAAGCCGCACTGTTAGGATTTGGAACAGTAGGAACAGGTGTATATAAGGTACTGAAGAATCAGGAAAAGGAAATGTCGGCCAAGATTGGCGGTAAAGTTGAGATAAAGAAAATCCTTGTGAGAAATATAGAGAAGGCAGCAGCGAAGATAGAAGACGCCTCTTTGTTCACCAGCCAGTGGGATGAGATTATAAATGATCCGGAGATTGAGATTGTGATTGACTGATGGGTGGGATTAATCCTGCAAAAGAGTATATCCTTTCTGCATTAAAAGCCGGTAAGCATGTAGTCTCTGCAAACAAGGATCTGATCGCAGTACATGGTCATGAGCTTCTGGATGCGGCACATGAGAGTAAAGTGGATTTTCTGTTTGAAGCAGCAGTAGCAGGTGGTATTCCGATCATCAGACCATTGAAACAGTGTCTGGCAGGAAATCACATGACAGAAGTTATGGGTATTGTAAACGGAACCACAAACTTTATTCTGACAAAGATGACTCAGGAAGGCATGGAGTTTAAGGATGCCCTGGCACTTGCAACAGAACTTGGATATGCGGAGGCTGATCCAACTGCTGATATCGAAGGTCTGGATGCAGGACGTAAGGTAGCGATCCTTGCATCTGTGGCATTTAACTCACGTGTGGTATTTAACGATGTATATACAGAGGGAATTGCCAAGATCACATCAAAAGATATTCATTATGCGAAAGAAATGGGACGTGATATCAAGCTTCTGGGTGTTGCAAGAAACGAAGCAGACGGAATTGAAGCATATGTGTGCCCGATGCTGATCCCCAGTTCCCATCCGCTTGCAACTGTAAATGATTCCTATAATGCAGTATTTGTCCATGGAGATGCAGTGGAGGATGCCATGTTCTTCGGAAGAGGAGCAGGAGAACTTCCTACAGCCAGTGCAGTTGTGGGTGATGTATTTGATATTGTGAGAAATATTCTTGCAGGATGTTGCGGCAGAATCGGATGTACCTGTTACAAGAATATCCCTGTTAAGAAAATGGAAGATACACATAACCGTTATTTCCTCCGTCTCAAAGTAGAGGATCGCTGCGGTGTTCTTGCCGAGATGACTGCTATTTTTGCCAAATATCAGGTCAGTGTTGCACAGATTATCCAGAAAGATACCAAGGTGGAAGGGTGTGCGGAAGTAGTTGTGATCACTGAGAAGGTAAGAGAAGGTGATTTCAGAACTGCCATCGAAGAACTGAGAAACAGGGATTCCGTAAGAAAGATTTCCACGATCATTCGTGTATATGGAAAATAAGTTACTGTTCTTTTCATATATATAGTAATGAAAATGAAACAGATACAAAAAAAGAATTGAAAAATCCTGAGATTTTGATACTATATAAGAGATGTCAGATATAAAAGTTTTATTGTGCAGAGATGATCAGTTTTCTGCTTCTGATATCAGCAAAACAGTTATCAATTATGAATAAACATAAAAGGAGAACATTATGAGCAAAAAACCAACCGTATTAATGATTCTTGATGGATATGGTCTGAATGACAAAAAGGAAGGAAACGCTGTATATCTGGCTAAAACACCGGTTATGGACAAGCTGATGGCAGAATATCCATTTGTAAAAGGAAACGCAAGCGGACTGGCAGTAGGTCTTCCGGACGGACAGATGGGTAATTCTGAAGTAGGACATATGAATATGGCGCAGGCCGTATCGTATATCAGGAACTTACCAGAATCACAAAAGAAATCCAGGACGGTGATTTCTTTAAGAATGAAGCTCTTCTTGCAGCAATGAAGAACGCAAAAGAGAATAACTCTGCAGTACATTTCATGGGACTTCTTTCTGATGGTGGTGTGCACAGTCATAATACACATCTTTATGGATTACTTGAGATGGCTAAGAGAGAGGGCGTTGAGAAGGTTTACGTACATTGTTTCCTTGATGGTCGTGACACACCTCCTGCATCAGGTAAAGAGTTTGTAGAGGCTCTTGAAGCAGAGATGAAGAAGATCGGTGTAGGTGAGATTGCTACTGTTTCCGGACGTTACTATGCGATGGATCGTGATAACCGCTGGGATCGTGTAGAACTTGCATACAATGCTCTTACAACAGGAGAAGGCGTAAAGGGAACAGATGCACCGGCAGCAGTTCAGGCTTCTTATGACAATGATAAGACAGATGAGTTTGTTCTTCCTACAGTTATCGAGAAAGACGGACAGCCGACAGGTGTTATATCTGATAAAGATTCTGTTGTGTTCTTTAATTTCCGTCCTGACCGCGCTCGTGAGATCACAAGAGCATTCTGCGATGATGATTTCCAGGGATTTGAAAGAAAAGCAAGACCACAGGTTACTTTCGTATGCTTCACAGATTACGATGATACCATTCAGAATAAACAGGTTGCATTCCACAAGGTTCAGCTTCACAATACATTTGGTGAGTATCTTGCAGCACACAATATGACTCAGGCGCGTATTGCTGAAACAGAGAAATATGCACATGTTACATTTTTCTTCAACGGCGGTGTGGAAGAGCCGAACAAAGGAGAAGACAGAATCTGGTTAAATCTCCGAAGTTGCAACCTACGATCTTCAGCCGGAAATGAGTGCACCTCAGGTTTGCGAGAAACTGGTAGATGCGATCAAATCTGACAAATATGATGTGATCGTGATCAACTTTGCAAACCCGGATATGGTTGGACATACAGGCGTACAGGAAGCTGCCATCAAAGCAGTGGAAACTGTTGATGAATGTGTTGGCAAAGCAGTAGAGGCTCTTAAGGAAGTGGACGGACAGATGTTTATCTGTGCTGACCATGGAAATGCAGAACAGCTGATCGACTATGAGACAGGTGCTCCGTGGACTGCACATACAACAAATCCTGTACCATTTATTCTTGTAAATGCAGATCCGAAATATACACTGCGCGAGAACGGATGTCTTGCAGATATCGTTCCTACACTGATCCAGCTTATGGGAATGGAACAGCCTGCGGAAATGACAGGAAAATCACTTCTTGTAGAGAAATAATATAATACAAAAACTGTGAGAACTGCTTTGCAGACATCAGCAGTTCGTGATATTGACGAAACCTCTGACACAAATCAGAGGGTTTTTGTTTGTTTTGGTGATTATGTAGAAAATCATAGGAATTAAAAACACAATCTTGAAATGGAAAATCTTTTCAACTATAATCGCTCTGATATCTGATAAAACAGATATCGAAAACAGCAAATAAAGAGGATTAAAAAAGGATTGGGAGGGTTTATTGGAATGCAGACAGACATGACAGTTGGGAAACCAATGAAGATGATACTTGACTTTACGATACCTGTATTTATAGGTAATGTATTCCAGCAGTTTTACAACATGGCAGATGCCATAATCGTAGGAAAATTTGTAGGAACAAAAGGGCTGGCAGCGGTTGGTTCAACAGGAACGATCATGTTTCTGATCATAGGTTTTCTTATGGGACTGACAGCCGGTTTTACAGTTCTGACCTCACAGAAATTCGGTGCAGGAAAGATGGATGAGATGCGTCAGTCAGTGGGAAATGCGGCGTTACTTTCAATTATCATTTCGGTTATAATGACGGCTGTCAGTATGGTGGGGATGCACTCGCTTCTGACATTAATGCATACACCGGAGGATATTTTTCAGGATGCATATACCTACATTATGATCATATGCGGAGGTATTTTTGCACAGGTATTATATAATATCCTGGCCAGTATTCTGAGAGCACTGGGAAACAGTAAGACACCCTTGTATTTCCTGATTCTGGCGGCACTTTTGAATATAGTACTTGACCTGACGTTTATTATTGTTTTCCATATGGGAGTTGCCGGGGCTGCTTGGGCGACGATTACAGCACAGGGAGTATCCGGAGTGCTTTGCCTGATTTATATCATAAAATACGTACCAGAATTGAGACTGAAGGCGGATGACTGGAGATTTCGTTCAGAGATTGCCAAAAAAGAAATTCTTGTGGGCATTCCCATGGGACTGCAGTATTCCATCACTGCGATCGGAACCATGATGGTACAGTCTGCGCTGAATATTCTTGGTTCTTATGCAGTAGCGGCATTTACAGCCGGAAATAAGATAGAGAATATTTTTACACAGGCATATGTTGCGATTGGAACAACAATGGCAACATATAATGCACAGAATATAGGAGCGCGTAAACTGGACAGAGTCAGACAGGGATTTAACAGTGCGCATATTATAGGAATTACCTATGCCATTGTTACAGGTGTGATTATTTTCTTCTTTGGCAAATATCTGTCTTATCTGTTTATTTCAGATAATGCCGCAGAAGTCATTCCTATGGTTGATACTTATGTGAAATGCGTGGCAGTATTTTTCATACCACTTCACTTTGTCAATGCACTCAGGAATGGTATCCAGGGCATGGGATACGGACTGCTTCCCATGCTTGCCGGTGTTGCAGAACTGGCAGGACGTGGAATCACTGCTATGGCCGCGGCGGCTCATAAGAGTTACTTTGGAGCATGTATGGCCAGTCCGATGGCATGGGTGCTTGCCGGAGGACTTTTGATCGTCATGTATTTCTATGTGATGAAGGATATGAAACGCAGACTTGGCCTGTAAAAATAAGAAAAATCACAAGGGATTTGCCAAAGAAACATTTTTCGGGGATATTACCTGCAAACAGTAATAAAAAATGAGAAAAAGGTGAATAGTAGGTGCAAATTGGAAGAATTATGTTATAATGAAACATGCAGCGCAGGTTTATGTGATCAGTACATAAATTCTGTGTATTGTGAAGCGTATTATTAAGAATTATAGCAAGCCTCTTAATTAACGGAATCAACAGTAATATGATTCAGAAGTAATATGCTTCAGGAAAAATGAACGGTAACATTTATGTTGAGGAGAAAATAGATGGGCAACAAAGAAGAAAAAAACAACACAGTCCCAAATGGCAGTACGGAAATAACTGGCAGACGCCATAAATCCGCAAGACCGGGGAGAATTTCGTATGTACCGATCAGTGATGAAGATCTTGCACCTTATGAACCACCTGTTCGTAAGAAGTATAAAGGATTAAAAATTACAGGAATCGCAGTGGCAATGGTTATTGTAAGTGCCGGAGCCGCATATGCAGGTATGTCATATTATTATTCGGATAAATTCTTTGAAGGAACATCAATCAATGGTATTGACTGTTCAGGTAAAACTGCTTATGAGGCAGAACAGAAGATTGCGAAGACAGTAGAGAATTATTCCATAGAGGTTGATTCCAGAAATCTGGATCCGCAGACGATCAGCGGAGATCAGATCGGTTATAGTTATGTTTCTGATGGAAGTGTTCTGAAACTTCTGAAAGATCAGAAACCTTATGAATGGATCAGAGGTTTTTTTGAAAAGAAGAGCTATACAGCCGCTGAGAATACGACTTACGATAAAGAAAAGCTGAAAAAACAGGTGAAGGCACTTAACTGTGCACAGAAAGAGAATCAGGTAGCTCCTGAGAATGCATATGTCGCATATGGAGATTCGCAGTTTGAGATTGTTCCGGAGACAGAGGGAAGTAAGCTGGATTTGAAAAATGCTTATAATGTGCTTTCGGAAGCTGTTTCGGGAAATAAAACTTCGGTTGATTTCGACAGTGAGCCGGACGTGTATGTAAAAGCAGATATCACCAGCGACAATCCGGATCTGCAGGCGTCTCTTAATGCATGTAATAATTTCACAAAAGCAAGCATTACGTATACTTTTGGAGATGAAACGGAAACCCTGGATGGAAATACGATCAAGGACTGGCTGAATTTTGATGAAAAAGGACAGCTGATCATGGATGATACATCTTTCAGACAGCACATCGCAGATTATGTGGCGCAGCTTGCAGCGGCCCATGATACGGTGGGAACTGAAAGAGAGTTCCAGACAACAAGTGGGAGAACTGTCAGTGTATACGGTTCTGCATATGGATGGCAGATAGACCAGGCTTCAGAGGTTGCACAGCTGACACAGGAAATCCAGTCAGGGACACAGACAACCAGAGAGCCGGTTTATTCTATGACAGCCAATGCACATGGTTACAATGATATAGGAAATACTTATATTGAAGTGGATCTGTCCGAACAGCATATGTATTTCTACCAGAACGGAGAAGATATCTTTGAGTCAGATATTGTTTCCGGTGATATGAGATATTCTGACCGTCAAACTCCGGCCGGTATTTATACGATTTATTATAAGAAGAGCCGGATGTGCTCAGAGGTAAACAGTTGGCAAACGGTAAATACGAATATGAACAGCCGGTAACGTACTGGATGCCGTTTAATGGCGGTATTGGTTTCCACGATGCAAACTGGCAGCCATACTTTGGTGGAGATCGTTTCATGGAAGGCGGTTCGCATGGATGTATCAATATGCCGCCGGAGAAAGCAGCAGAACTTTATAATATTATTGACTGCAATATTCCAATCGTATGTTTCTATTAATATTGATCAGGAATTACTTTTCTGTAATCTTTTAATTGGAGGTATTGAACAGTTTTCTGAAAAATAAAAACAGGTATGGATATTCCGGGATCATTGTATACGAAACAATAGTCCCGGATTTCTATAAAAAGAAAAAAGGTTCTGTATGGTAAAATGCAGAAAGAAAGGGGAAGGTTATGAATTTTGATTCTTTAAACATCATACTGACAATTGCCGCTTTCATAGTAGGAATAATGCTTCTGACAGGACATGGGGATATTTTCCTGAAAGGTGGAAATTCGGACATCAGTAAGAAGCTTTATGATGAAGAGAAGATGGCAAAAGCAAGTGGAGTTGCGCTTATTTTGATTGGTGTTGTTTCTGCTATAGATCTTTTTACTACAGCACTGGCCTTTAAAATAGCTTACATAGCAGCACTTCTGATCATTATTGTCGGGCTTGTGTGTTATTTGAGATTAAAATGTAAAAAATAATGAATAAGGCAAGAAGGATCGAGATAACGGTAAAATGTGTACGGTTCCTTTTTTATTTTATTGTATTAGCGTTTTTTTTCTGTTTTGTGATAAAATGACATACAGGCCAAAATCCAATTGCCACAGGTAATCTGAAATGAATTTTGGCGGCGTTACTGAGAATGGAGTGAACAGTAAATAAACGAGGAAAAGATAAATTATGGTACTTGAAGAGATTGTGCAGCCTCTGGTAAAATGGTACAGGGATAATAAGAGGATTCTTCCATGGAGAGATAAGGACAATGCTTATTATACATGGGTGTCGGAGATTATGCTGCAGCAAACCAGAGTGGAGGCAGTGAAACCCTATTTTCAGAGATTTATCACAGACTCCCGGATATTCAGTCACTGGCGGAATGTCCTGAAGAGAAACTTCTGAAGTTATGGGAGGGACTGGGATATTATAACCGCGTTCGGAACATGCAGGAAGCGGCGAAAACTGTAAAAGATGAATATAATGGCAGACTGCCTGAAGATTATCAGGCACTTTTGTCGTTAAAGGGAATAGGAAGTTATACAGCCGGTGCCATTGCATCGATCGCATATGGGGAAAAGGTTCCGGCTGTAGACGGGAATGTACTGCGTGTGATTTCCAGAATTACAGAGAGTACGGAAGACATCAGCCGGCAGTCTGTCCGCAGAAAAATAGAACAGCAGGTTTCGCAGATCATGCCCTCAGATTGTCCGGGAGACTTTAATCAGGCACTGATGGAACTGGGAGCTGTGATATGTGTTCCCAACGGTCAGGCGAAATGTGCAGAATGTCCGATCGCATTTACCTGTCTGGCTCACAGACATGATAAAGAGGATATGATTCCTGTAAAAGCACCTAAGAAAGCCAGAACACAGGACAACAGGACTGTGTTTATCATTCAGGACGGAGAATGCACAGCTATCAGGAAAAGACCTGAGAAAGGACTTTGGCAGGCTTATATGAACTGCCAAATATTCAGGGACATTTAAAAAGCGAAGATGCGCTTTTGTACGTAAAAGAGTTGGGACTTGATCCATTATATATAGAAGAACTTCCGCCTGCGAAACATATTTTCTCCCATATTGAATGGAGAATGCAGGCATACAGAATAAAGGTATCATCCTAAAGACAACACAGGATAAAGAACTCATTTTTGTAAGTAAAGAACAGTCAGGTAAACAATACGCAATTCCATCTGCTTTTGGAGCGTATGCAAAGTATATCAAGGAGGAAACAAGATGAAACTGTTAAGTATTGCGATTCCATGTTATAATTCCCAGGATTATATGGAGAATTGTATAGAGTCATTACTGGTGGGAGGAGAAGAAGTAGAGATTCTTATAGTAGATGACGGATCTTCTGACAGAACTGCCGAGATTGCAGATGACTATGCCAGGAAATATCCGACAATTGTAAAGGCAATCCATCAGGAAAATGGTGGTCATGGAGAAGCTGTCAATGCAGGGATCAGAAATGCTACAGGATTGTATTTCAAGGTAGTGGACAGTGATGACTGGGTAAATAAAGAAGCGTATGTACAGATTTTGAAACTTTATATGAACTGCTCAGAGGTCCGCAGACAGTTGACCTTCTGATCAGTAATTTCGTATATGAGAAACAGGGGGCAACCCGTAAGAAAATCATGCAGTACCGGAAATGTCTGCCACAGGACAGAATATTTGGATGGGAAGAAGTGAAACATATGCCGAAGGGCAAATATCTTCTGATGCATTCCATGATCTATCGTACAAAATTACTTCATGAATGTAATCTGGAACTGCCAAAGCATACATTTTATGTAGATAACCTCTTTGCTTTTGAACCTCTTCCTTATGTAAAGAATATGTATTATCTGGATGTAACTTCTATCGTTATTTTATTGGAAGAGATGACCAGTCTGTGAATGAGAAAGTGATGATTAAACGAATTGACCAGCAGATCCGTGTGAATAAACTTATGGTAAATGCTTATATTAACTGCAAAAGTACAAATAAGCACCTGAAAAAGTACATGTTCAGTTACCTGGATATTATTACAACTATTTCCTCTATTATGCTTATACGTGCCAATACAGAAGAGTCTCTTCATAAAAAGAAAGAACTGCTGGAGTATATTAAGACAGAGGATAAACAGGTTTACAGAAAATTGCGTCACAGTCTTTTTGGAAGAGTCATGAATCTTCCGGGAAGAGGTGGAAGGAAAATGTCAGTGGCAGCCTACAAGATTAGCCAGAAATTTTATGGATTTAACTGATGTGCTCTAAATAGCGGAAAATTGTTATAACTGCAAAAAGCAGAATCTACTGAAAGACAAAATGTATTTCAAAGATTCTGCTTTTATTTTAAATCTTTTTAGTTTTCACTTTTTTTTCTTTTTACTTCTCCGAAGCAGACAGTCTGTGAAGAGCGGAGACTTTTCTTGGATAAAAAACCAGAAAGCCAAATAATGCGAGCGTTGCACCCATGCATACATCAATTACAGAATGCTGTTTCAGGAACATGGTAGACATGATGATCAGTGCAGTCAGGGTGAAAGATGCTGCTTTTATAAGTTTCTTATCTCGCAGTGCTTCACAGTTTGTAAGCGACATATGGATTGCAAGAGAGTTAAACACATGAATGCTGGGTAGGATATTCGTAGGAGTATCTGTACTGTACAGCCATTTTACCACATCTGTAAAAACATTGTCTCTTGGAAACTCTGTGGGACGTATGTGCTGAGCATTGGGATAAACGTAAGAAACAATAAGGAAAACAGTCATTCCCATCATAAGATTAAATGCCAGCTGATAGTATTCATGTTTGTTTTTGTTAAAAAATATAAAATAAATCACAGCCAGGATCATGTATGGAAACCACAGCATATAAGGAACGATAAAGAACTCACAAAATGGAATCCAGTCATCAAATACAGTATGTACGATATGATAGCTGTGAACCGGCCTGTGCTCCAGATAACTGAAAAGCAGGATATAAATAATGCTGTATAAAGCAATAACAAGTCCATGCCGATATTTGGAAATAAAACGTTTCAAAATTTCACCTTCTTTGGAGAATTATTTCATACCATATCATAACATCTTCATACTGCTTTTACAAATAAATTTTCTCATAAAGTATATAAAAATTTTATAAAAAAATTCTCAATAAAGTGTAGCATTTTACAAAATTTTAACACAAAGCAGAACAAAGATTTTACTCCATTTTATTATACTGATCTTAACTGAGTCGGAGAAATTGCAGTAATCTTTGAAAACGATTTACTATTTCCGTAGATCACTGTGGATTTTGGCTACAGTATTCAGTAAATAATTGTAGATGGAGAATAGAAAAATGATATATTTGGTAGAAGATGATGAGAGTATCCGCGAACTGGTGATCTATACACTGAAGAGTCAGGGATTTGAGGCAAAGGGATTTGAAAGACCTTCTCACTTCTGGAAAGCCCTGGAAAAGGAAGAACCTGCACTTCTGCTCCTTGATGTGATGCTGCCGGAAGAGGATGGGATTTCCATATTGAAGAAATTGCGTATGCGTCCGGATACACGTAAACTTCCTATTATCATGCTGACAGCAAAAAGCAGTGAATATGATACAGTGGTAGGTCTTGACAGCGGGGCAGATGACTATATTCCAAAACCATTCCGCATGATGGAACTGATCTCAAGGATCCGCGCATTATTAAGAAGAACAGAAGATGACGGCGCAGAAGAATATCAGACAGGAAACCTTTATGTCTGCCCTTCCAGACATATTGCAACTGTTGATAAAAAGAATGTAAATCTTACATTAAAAGAATATGAAGTATTATGTCTGCTTCTGAAAAACAGTGGAACTGTGCTTTCCAGAACCAGCTTCTGAATCAGGTCTGGGGATATGAGTTTGACGGAGAGAGCAGAACCGTTGATGTACATATCCGAACACTGAGACAAAAACTGGGAAGTGCCGGTGAACTGGTGGAGACGGTTCGTGGAGTCGGGTATAAAATTAATATGAAATAAAGTTAAAGAATAGCTGGAAACAGGAATTTATCTATGCTATACTTTTAAATATGAGAATTGCAGGAGCTGTAAGGCGCAGAACAAAATACCTTTTGATCCTGACATCTTAAATATAAGCAGATGCCAAAAATGAATGGACAGCTGCCCGAAATCAACGGTCAGGGATATCAAAAAAAACCCTGACTGTAGATTTTTATAAGGAGTTATTTATTTTATGAAATCATTAGTAATAGCAGAGAAACCTTCTGTTGCCAGAGATATTGCCAGAGTACTTCACTGTACACAGAAAGGAAATGGTACCTTGAGGGAAAAGATTATGTAGTCACCTGGGCGCTTGGACACCTTGTTACGCTGGCAGACCCTGAGGAATACGATAAGAAGTATATGAAATGGGAAATGTCCACACTTCCATGATGCCGGATCGAATGAAGCTGGTAGTTATTCGACAGACCGGTAAACAGTACAATGCAGTAAAAACGCAGCTGTACAGAAAAGACATAAACGATATTATAATAGCCACAGATGCCGGAAGAGAAGGTGAACTGGTAGCCCGCTGGATTCTTGACAAAGCGGACTGTCATAAACCAATCCGCAGACTGTGGATTTCTTCAGTTACAGACAAAGCTATCAAAGAAGGATTCGGAAATCTGAAAAACGGACATGAGTATGATAATCTGTACAGAGCGGCTGTGGCAAGAGCGGAAGCTGACTGGCTGGTGGGAATGAACGGTACAAGGGCACTTACCTGTAAATATAATGCCCAGCTTTCCTGCGGGCGTGTACAGACTCCTACACTGGCGATGATTGCGAAACGTGAAGAAGAGATACGGGCATTTAAGCGAAGGAATATTACGGAATCACCCTGAAAGCAGGTGATATCACCTGGACATGGAAGGAACCAAAGAGTAAGAGCTTCAGAACTTTTAATAAAGAACGGGCAGAGGAGATTTCCGATGTTCTCAGAAATCAGTCTCTGGAAGTAACTTCCGTAACCAGCAAAGAGAAAAAATCCTTTGCACCGGGTTTGTATGATCTGACCACACTGCAGAGAGAGGCAAATCGGAAATATGGATATTCTGCAAAGCAGACTCTGAATATCATGCAGCGTCTGTATGAAAATCACAAAGTACTCACTTATCCGAGGACAGATTCCAGATATATTGGAAAGGATATTGTTCCTACAATTAAAGAACGACTGAGAGCCTGCGCAACAGGACCGTACAGAAAACCGGCAGGCGCACTGATGAATCAGCCTGTTCGTGCAAATGGAAGTTTTGTGGATGATAAAAAGGTCAGCGACCATCATGCAATTATCCCTACGGAGCAGTTTGTGCAGCTTGACCATATGACAAATGAAGAACGTAAGATTTACGATATGGTAGTTCGCAGATTCCTCAGTGTGCTGTATCCGCCTTTTGTTTATGAACAGGTGAGCATGGAGGGAATTGTTGCTGGGGAACTTTTTGCTGCCAGCGGGAAAGTTGTAAAAAGTGCCGGATGGAAAGATGTGTATGAAAATACGGACGACACTGAAGAGGATGAGGATACTGCTGACGATACGCAGAAACTGAAAGATCAGAAGCTTCCACAGATGAAGAAGGGTGAGAGACTGCATATAGAGAATGTATCCATGAATACAGGCAGGACAAAGCCACCTGCAAGATTCACAGAAGCAACGCTTCTTGCAGCAATGGAGAATCCGGTACGCTATATGGGGAGTCATGATACAAAGGCAGCGAAAACTCTCGGTGAGACAGGTGGTCTGGGGACAGTTGCTACAAGGGCCGATATTACTGAGAAATTGTTTAACAGCTTTCTGATGGAGAAAAAAGGCAATGAAATCCATCTGACCTCCAAGGCAAAGCAGCTTCTGGAACTGGTACCCGAGGAACTGTGCAAGCCGGAACTGACCGCAGACTGGGAGATGAAGCTTGGAAATATTGCAAAAGGTAAAATGAAACAGGAAACCTTCCTGAAAGAAATCAGGAACTATACCTGTGACATTGTAGATGAGATCAAAACCGGACAGGGAACCTTCAGGCATGATAATCTTACAAACAAGATCTGCCCGAACTGCGGAAAGAAGCTTCTGGCAGTGAATGGAAAGAATGCAAAAATGCTTGTATGTCAGGACAGAGAGTGCGGTTATAAAGAAACCCTGTCCAGAACTACCAATGCCCGTTGTCCCAAGTGTCATAAACGTATGGAAATGTATGTGAAAGGTAAGGAAGAGACATTTATCTGTGCCTGCGGCTATAAAGAAAAGCTCTCTGCTTTTCAGGCGAGAAGAGCCAAAGAGGGAGCAGGAGTCAATAAGCGTGATGTTCAAAAATATATGAGACAGCAGCAGAAAGAAGCCAAGGAGCCGGTGAATAATGCATTTGCACAGGCACTGGCAGGATTAAAACTGGAATAACTATATCACTCTCTTGTCTGCGAATCCGCATT